>Ga0307488_10000463_pt1 | contig 33368 bp, 37 predicted proteins | sample SB02metaG_FD_202248 | JGI IMG/M metagenome (GOLD analysis project Ga0307488, IMG submission 202248) | Sea-ice brine microbial communities from Beaufort Sea near Barrow, Alaska, United States - SB 0.2 | ecosystem: Environmental > Aquatic > Marine > Coastal | place: USA: Alaska | collected...
AAGATTATCCCAATGACACTTTCTCGGGGGAAAATGATATTTTAATAGATAAAGAATCCTTCACAACGGAAGAAGATACCGAAGATACCGAAGATACCGTTGATACCGAAGATACCGAAGATACCGAAGATACCGAAGATACCGAAGATACCGTTGAATCGGACGAAGAATCGGACGAAGAATCGGAAGAAGAGTATTCATTCGAATATGACGACCTTGACGAAGAACTAGAAGAAGTTTTAGATACTCACTGCATGTCTAATACAGAAGAAAGAGATATGCAATATTTTCATAACCTTGAACCCGATAGAAAGAAAAAATTAATTCATGATACTAAAATTATCTATGAAATGAACGATTCTAAAATACCCCTGAGATTTAAAATTATTGAATCCGATATGGATCTTAGAACTAAAGCAGTTGCTATCGAAAATATTGATAAATTGGCGGAAATGGACGTGTCAACGGGTGAACACAGTAAAATGGACCACTGGATCAATGGCCTAATTAAACTTCCATTCGGTAAATATCGTTCCCTACCCGTGAAACCCGAATCATCTACCGAAGATAAAAGAAAATTTATCAGAGATACCTATAAAACACTTGATAAGGCAATTTATGGGCACGCAGAAGCAAAAACTCATATCCTCCAAGTTATCGGCAAATGGATTAAGAATCCAGAGAGTGGGGGAAATGTCCTCGCAATTCAGGGTCCAATGGGTAACGGGAAAACTACTCTCGTAAAAGAAGGTATTTCTAAAGTTATGAATAGACCCTTCGCGTTCGTTGCTCTGGGTGGAGCATCCGACTCGTCGTATTTTGACGGTCATAGTTATACTTATGAAGGTTCTCATTGGGGTAGAATCGTTCAAATTCTACAAGATTCAAACTGTATGAATCCTATTATTTACTTTGACGAACTGGATAAAATTAGTGATACTCAGAAAGGCGAAGAGATTATTCACATGCTAACTCATTTAACAGATCCTTCACAAAATTCGTTATTTCAAGATAATTATTTCCCTGGCATTAATCTAGACTTATCTAAAGCCTTATTTATCTTTTCATACAACGACGAAAGTCGTGTTAATAAGATCCTGAAAGACAGAATGTATGTAATAAATACAAGAGGGTTCGTAACAGAAGATAAATTAAAAATTAGTCGGGAATATCTTCTACCTGAATTATTAACTACGTTTAACTTCGATAAAGAAGAGATAATCTTTTCAGACGAAATCCTGAAAGAAATTATTGAAAAATATACTCTGGGCGAAGAAGGAGTTCGCAATCTTAAAAGAGCAATTGAAACAATTATCTCAAAGGTAAATATTTATATGTTATCCTATTCGGAAGGAGATAATGATTCTGTTAAAGATCTTTCCTTCAAAATTAAAGATTTTAAATTACCCTTAACTCTCACCGGGGAACACATTCAAACTCTATTGAAGGTTGGACCGTCTGATAAAGCACCGGAACACATGTATATGTAAATAACACTCGTATATGTTTAAATTTTTTATTAGTTATATTAAATGAGTACAAGAAAAATGATTCGTAGAGGAAGACAGAGCGTTAGAGCAAACCGGAACCGAACCAGACAATCTAGCGCTAAACAAACGAACAGAGTTAGACGATCTCTTTCTAAAACTAGAAAACAAATGAGAGTTCGGAAATCTAAAAAGAAACCAAAACCAAAGAAATTAACTCCCAAATCTAAAAAAACAATTCAACAATGGAAAAAAATCCTGAAAGAAAAAGGTATTAATTATGAACCTAAGAAATCTAAGTCAAAAAGGAAATCTAAAATGAAGGGTGGATCTGCCGAATTATTTGAACTAACTAAGGAACTAGGGGAAGTTCAACGGTTATATCAAGGTAGAAAAGACGATAGTATACGAAAACAGGCTATAATAAAGTATGAATTAATCATACCAAAATATTTAAAATTAAGTAAATCTGCCCCCGAATCAACTCAAGTTATAAGAGAAATAATAGTAAAATTATTAACTGAATTTGAAGAACTAAAAATACTAGAAACCAGACAAGAGGATGTCTCGGTGGCAGGTGGGGGCGCGGCGGTTGACCGGTCGCTTGAAGCGGTAGGTGGGGGCACGGCGGTTGACCGGTCGCTTGAAGCGGTAGGTGGGGGCGCGGCGGTTGACCGGTCGCTTGAAGCGCCACTTGAAGCACCACACCCTGAAATAGATAGAAGTCAAGTCTTAGGGAGAATTGTGGAAGTTGAAATGACTTCAGGCGAAAATGATTGGCGCAAGGGTCAAATTATCGGTTTTAACAAAAATTATGGCAAAGGTGCGTCGGAGCACGTAATCCTATTCGATTTACCAAGAGAAAAACGGAATATAAAGCTCGCAAAGGGGGGCGACAAGGATCCAGATAAGAAAAAATGGAGAGTGATAGAAGGTGAACTTACCAAATTGCCCCTACCCACCTTTGAAGCACCACGTTGGGTTCCAGACGATGAATCAGCTATTTGTATGTTATGTGACCAACCATTTGGAGTGACGAGATGGAGATATAATTGTCTTTCGTGCGGTATCCTTGTATGTCATTCTTGTTCGGGCGAAAATAAAGGAATATATGAGTATTTTGATCCCACACAAAGTACGACTCGGCTAACTCACCCCCGAGCCGTCTATACCAGGACTCCCGGTTTAGTAGGACAGGCCGGACCGACACCCAAGAGAGTTTGTACTAAACAAATTGACGGGAGAACCCCTTGTGCGGAGGAGGGCCTGGCCACTACTCACCCCACAGATAGAGCACGCGTTATGCGCCAAGTTGCACTAACAACATTAGGAGATAGAAGTAATGATTGGTTGAGGGGGTATATAGATCATATAAATAAGGATAAAGTGGTATATGACCCGCAAGTTCAGGAATTAATTAATATGGCCCAAGACGTAGTTAAGTTAGAAACCAAAGATAAACAAGCCACCGATAATGAATATCACGCACTAAAAGAGAGATTCGACAAACTTAAAGGGGTAGCTAATCTAGCTAATCTACCCTCAATTAAAGAGTTGGAAGAACGATTGTTAGCACTACAATTTCCGGATGTACCAACCTACGGATTGGGCAGGGGAGGTGGAGGTGGAGGGGTAGGCGGGTGAGCTTCTGTATTTCAGGTGTTGAAGTTTGACAAACCTAAAAAATAATCTTTTTTTCTAAACATTCTTGGACCCAATTATCTGGAGGGAATTCTAAATTGTAATACTTATGAACTCTATGATTATCGGACACTGATCTTTTATCTCCATTTAGATGAAAAAATCTAAAAAAATAATGTTGAATCTCGTGAATTTCACTAAGAGTGGGATTTTGAATCAGTAATTTTTTACCAATATCTATCGATATTATCTTTGTTCTCATATTATTAGTCGTCTCCATAGACCAGTATAAATAATCACACATTAATGAATATTTTTCTTTAGGTAAGACATTTTTATTATGAGTATAACAATACCCATAATTAAGAATATGACATTTATTTTTACATTTCTTACCTTCTTTCGTATAATGGGAACACCTCTTAATACGAGTTAATTCTTTAATATTATCTAACGGTAAATCATGCATTTTTTGATTATTATAATTAATTTCTCTACATAAGGGGCAACTAATAAATATATGTCCCCCTTTATTATTTACCAAAGATAAAAAACATTGGTAGTGAAGTGTATGATTACACGATAATTTGAATTTATCTTTTTCTTTAATATTTTCTAAACAAATAGAACATTCCATATGTTACATGGTAATTTACTACACTAATTCTTTAATTTACTTTCAAATCGTTCTAGTCTTACTTTTCTAATTTCGTCTAAACTAGGTTCGTCGAATTTTTTAATTGCTTCAATCGTATCTTTTTTTACACACTCCTGATATTCTTTTTCTTGAGATTCCCTTAATTCGCGATCCATCTCAACCTTTAACTTTTCAGATTCCTGGATCAAGAGTTGTTGTAATTGTTCTTCTTCATATGAAAATTCCTCTTCTTCATAATGAATGTCTTCTTTATTCATAGTGTTCGGTTCCATTATTTAACTTTAATAAATAACTAATTGAATCAAATTTTAGTTTTAAAATGATCATTGCAAATATAGTATCCTAATTTACAATTCTTACCACATTCATTTCCTTTATTTTTTCCACGTTTAAGGATATGATTACATTTTTTTCTATAATTTTCTTTTAAATTAATATTATACGTATGAATTACATTTGCCTTACAATGAATACCCGGTAAGACTCGCCTTAATCCATTAATTAATGGTAAATGGTCGCAGTTCTTTCTACAATAGGGACAAGATATATGTTTATCTGAACAGTTGAAAGACTTCATTAAACACTCGTAATGAAATGAATGTCCGCAATTTAATTTATGAGAATAATTATCATTTAAACATATACCACAAATAGCACAATCTTCGTCGGGTTTCACGTTATTAGATTCAATATCCATTTAAATAGAATATGCGAAATATATTTAAGTAATCTTTCATAATGATTATCAATTACAAAAAACTAAATGAAATCTTATTAGGCAAAACAAAAATGTTAAAATATTCCGAAGAATTCGCCTTTGTCCCTCTGCGAATCTATTATGAAAATAAATTCCAAGAGTGTATATTTCAAACCCCAAAATTATTTATACCATACGGAAAACAGAAGTTAGACAATGGTAAATTTATTATTGATTTATCATTTCAGAATAGAGAAAATGATAAAGAAAATGAGATCTTTTTAAGAAGTCTTGATAAGATCTATTCTATAATAAAAGAACAATACAAGGAGAAGAATGTGAATTCATTTCTAAAGGAAACGAATTTCGATTCTACAATGAGATTAAAAGTGAGTTTAAATTCTAAATTTTATGATACTTCTAAACAAGATTTATATAAAATAGATTCATTTAGTTATGGAACCTTTATTATCCAGTTAGAAGGTTTATGGATTCATAATAATGAAATATGGTTTCAATGGTATCTCTTACAAGGTAGAATTGAAATACCTCTCGTTCTAAAAGAATACGCTTTTATAGAAGAAGAAAGTAAATACGATAAAATGAAAAAAATGGGCATACCCGAAGGGGCAATCAATTTACAAAAGAATTTAGATAAAGGATTGCTTTCGGGTAAAGGATTGCGTTCGGGTAAAGGTATCCCCCCACCCCCACCCCCCCCCACATTTAAGAATGAGGGTAGACTACATGTATCAAAGATAAAAGCATCCGATCTACAATCTGTTATATTGAAGAAAGGCGGTCCACTTGAAAAGAGAAAGATTAATTCAAAAACCGGATTCGCGCCTCCGTCTTTGGAAGAACTCCAAACAACTCTTGCCAAATTAAAAAGGGTTCCAAATTAAAAAGGGTTCCAAATTAAAATGTAATATTAAGTATAAATGAGTTGCGGAAATCAAATGGTTCAGTCCGGGGGTAGAAGAAAAAGAACTGCGCGTAGAACCAAAAAGAATAGAACCAAAAAGAATATAACCTCCGAAGTTATGGAGACTAAGGGCAGAGAGACCAAGGGTAGAAAGACCAAGGGTAGAAAGACCAAGGGTAGAAAGACCAAGGGTAGAAAGACCAAGGGTAGACGAGGAATGAATAAATATATGATTGAAAAAGAAAAGGCGCGTAAGGCTGGGGCGGATAGTTTTATGTACAATGGCACAAAATATAAAAAAGCTATGACTAAAACGGGTATGGTTATCTACAAGAAAGCTTAATATTTAAAATATTTAAAACTACCCATTATATATATATATATCTATAGATATGCCGAACAAAAAGGGAGGTAAAAAATTTAAAAGAGGAAAGAAAGATTCTTTTCGCGAAAGACAATTAATTTTAAAAGATCCTAAAGAGGGACAAGAATATGCCAAAATTATCAGGGTGAATGGATCAGGTCGGTATCAACTATTTTGCTTTGACGGGAAAGCGAGATTAGGTGTCTGTGCGGGAAATATCAAGAGAAAAACCCGATTCGGATTAAATGATATTATTCTAGTATCATTGTGGGAGTTTCAAGACACAAAATGTAGTATTATTCATAAATACGAACAGGAGGAATCAAGGAAATTAAAGGGTCAGGGCGAATTTCCTGAAAATATTAAACTAGAAGAAGAGAATACATTTATATGTGAAGAGATTGATTCGGTTCAATTTACATATGATAACCCTTCCGATAGCGACGAAGAAGATAAGTCCGAAGAGAAAAAGGATTCTTCGGGTGGCGGTAGCGGTAGCGAGAGCGAAGAAGAACTCGTTATTGATTTAGACGATATTTAATTTAAGGGTCCGTTCCGATAGTCAACTTTGTATTTGTCCCGTCTAATTTCAGACGTAATAATAATATCATATTATTAAACATATTCTCATAATCGCTCATGGAACCCGACAGAGTAAATATGACACCCGCTCCGTGTATTCCTTCGCCTGTTAAACAAAGTTCAAGATCTTCTGCGCCTTTCACGGTGACACATTGACGTATTTCCCCATTGGAATGAAACGCGTCCAAAAAGTCTTTTAGGATTATCGCGGATTCGTCGTGCTTCATATCCTTTGCCACACCAATTCCGCTTATCTTTAAAATATAGTTTCCAGATAATTTATAAACGCCTAAGACGATTTTACCTCTTTTTCCATTTCTTGTCCATATATATTGTGGTTCTCCCGCAGTGCTGAATACGTATTTTTCCATCGGATCTTTCATGTCATTAGACTCTGCTTCTTCGCTAAGGTATGGCAGTTTGACGATCTCATTCGTTTCCGTTCTATCCTTCGTTCTTTTCATTACATTTATTGAACTCTCCTTTTCCGGTTTCATTTTAATATATATATTAAAATCTACCTTAAATTAATTATGGAATTATGTGATAAATATATGCACGATTATATCCTTTTGAACCCGACCCTAAACGATTTTCTTAAATTAGAAAAATATAATCATTTAAGGTCCAAACAGCCTAATTTTTATTCGGAAGAATATGATAAAGAAGAAGAAAAATTAAATCATAAATATTTCAAAGTCTTGGAAAAGAAAAAAGATAAAACTTTTTACGATCAATTATTCTATAACGATTTAAAGGAACAATTAAAAGAATTATATTTCCCTCAAGAATATTTTCCTCTTTCATATCTGGATAATTATTTCACAAGTATAATTACAGATATTAATTCAAGGGATTCGCAATATACGTTCTCCGACGTCAAGAGTTATCGCGACTATATATCCAGATTAAAACAAACTAAAATTATATGTAAAACAATGATAGAAAATATGCGAAAAGGTCTGAAACAGAAGAAAGATAATATGACAATTCCTAAAATTATTATTCAAGGTGTAATCAAACAACTACAAGATCTTATTGAAGGGAATACATATGAAAATAAATTTAATCATTTTAGAAAGATACCTATATCAATACAAAAAGAATTTTTAGATATCATTGAAAAACAAGTCATAGTTTCTGTAAAAACTATGATAAAATTTCTTATTGAGGAATACGTAGATCATTGTCGGAATACTATCGGGTTATACGATAGTAAAGGGGGTGGGACCTTATATCAAAATATAGTTAAATCGTATTTAACTGAAAACTATACTCCAAGTAGTGTCCGAGAAATAGGCATAAAAGAAGTTAAGAAAAATAAAAAACTATTACGAGATCTTCAAAAAAAAATGAAAATTAAGGGTGATCTTTCTTATTTTATGTTTCATATGAAAAATAATAAATCTTCGCGACTAAAAGATAAAAAGGAAGTCTTGGCAGAATTGCACTCTATCCGAGATAAAGTAATAAAAGAAGTCTTCTTAAAATATTTTAATGATACACCAAAGAAAGATCTCTATAAAATTAAATGCGTTCCAAAAGAAAATAAACACACGAGCGCATATTATCTCTTACCCGACTTTAAAAATGAAAGAAAAGGAACATTCTTTATTAATGCTCTAGACCCCTCAAAAGTTAACAAACACGAATTAACGGTACTAAGCGTTCATGAAGGAATTCCGGGTCACCATTACGAACATACAAGACACCAAAACGATAATTATCCAATTTATAATCGTTTAATGCCTTATACAGCATATTCCGAGGGTTGGGGATTATATTGCGAAGGTCTTTATAAACCAAGTAATAATTATGAGGTCTTCTGGAAGATTATTTATAATTTACATAGATCTATACGTCTTGTAATAGATACAGGTATTCATTATTATGGGTGGTCGTATGATAAATGTTTTCAATATATGAAAAAACTATTACCTTATTCGGACGATACGATACAAAATGAAATTTACAGATATATTTGCGATCCCGGGCAAGCTTTGTGCTATAAAATAGGAGAATTAAAGTTCTTAGAATTGAGGGAGAAATATTTCAAGAGTTATCCAGATAATTATAAAGACTTTCACGAGTTAATTATGAAGATTGGTCCGGTGCCATTAGATACATTGGAAAGAGAGGTGAATAATTTATTATAATATTAATAATAATTCTTTTTAGATTGTTTATTTTTATTATTTACTTCCCTTAATGTTTTAGATGATTCAGTCTTTATTTTATCTACGAGAGATATATTTCTTCGGTTTTTATAATAAATAAATCCTCTGAGATTAATATCAGTTTAAATCTCATAGGTGGGCCAGATTAAGGAATTTTTAAAATGTCAAATTACGAGAGAACTTATCCAAACATAACGATGGCGGAGAGAAATTATAACTGAGAAGAAGGTCGCGATACACTTTAATAGAATCATATATTCAGTTTATTTAAAGTTTATCTGTGATACATTATCAATGAAGATCCTATCCTTTGACGTCGGTATTAAAAATCTCGCTTATTGTTTAATCGATAGTGAGGATTTTACGATAGAAGATTGGGGTATCTTAAATATATCAATTGATCCTATTTGCGGACATTGTAATGCTAAAACGAGTAAACAATGCGACAAGTCTTCAAAATTCATTTCCCCCGAAGGATTACATTTGTGTTCTTCTCACAAACAATTAAAATGTCATAAGGATTTGAAAATGAAATTAGTTCCAAAGGTTAAGAATCCTGTCTTAGATTTGGGGAGAAATATGGTGGAAATATTAAATGAAAAGAAAAATTTCTTAGAAGTTGGCACAGTTTTAATTGAGAACCAACCCGCTCTTAAAAACCCAACAATGAAAACGGTTCAAATGATACTATATACTTATTTTTTGGTTAATGGTGTAACAAGTGTAGATAGTCCTATGGATAATATTGTAATGATAAATGCTCGTAATAAATTAAAAGCATACAAGGGACCTCCTATAGAATGTGAAATAAAAGATAAATATAAAAAGACTAAATTTCTGGGAGTTCAATATTGTAAGTGTATGATAGAAGAAAATCAAAAAATAGATCAACAATATAGAGATCAATTTAATGAATCTAAAAAACAAGACGATTTATCGGACGCCTATTTACAAGGGATCTTTTGGCTAACGAAGTAGCTAACGAAGTAGCTAACGAAGTAGCTAACGAAGTAGCTAACGAAGTAGCTAACGAAGTAGCTAACGAAGTAGCTAACGAAGTAGCTTACATAACTAAATAAATTCCGAACACAGTTGCTAGTATACCTATTATTTTTTTTGTTGTTATTTTCTCACTCTTAATGAAATAAACACTCATAAGGAATAAAAATAATGTATTTAGGTTCACAATTGCTTTTGCTTGTCCTGGGTTTTTTGATTCTCTAATAGATAAAACCTGACAAGGACTAATAATAATCACACTTACTGCGGCAACTAAACCATATTTCCAGAGATCCTCTTTGTGAATTAGATTTACTCTTTCTTTTGCGATATATTTTTTGTAGAATGCATAGATTCCTATAAATATTCCACAGAGGAAATAATAATATAATAAGTGCTCGGTTACATTATATTTACTGGTGAATTTACTGGTGAAAATATCTCTTGAGGCGATTAGGACGGCGGCAATTAAACCATAAATAAACCATAACTCCATTTATTATCTATAGTAAATTATAGATATAAAAATGATTAGAAGATCTTCTAGAAGAACAAAAAGATTCAGAAGTTCCCCAAGAAATAAACGATTTTGTGATTTAAAACCTCGTAGTAAATATTGCAAGGTAAAAGTAGATAAAAAAGTTAAACCATATAGTGGTGGAAAATTAAATAGAGATGAAATTTGTCATAACTGTACAGATGGCGCCTATTCTAAAGGAGCTAGAAGATTTTGTAAACTTCATGATAAAGTATGGGAACCTAAAACAAACTCCTGTAGAAAGAAGAAAACTAAAAAACAAAAAGGAGGTAGAATGAATAAACAGAATTGGGAAAAAAATGAAGGTTACTTTGGAAAAGTAATGGACAAAAATGGAAAATTAAATAGAGACGAAATTTGTCATAACTGTTGGCCTTCGGGTTATGCGAAAGAAGCTCGTAAATTTTGCAAACTTCATGATAAAGTATGGGAACCTAAAACAAACTCTTGTAGAAAGAAGAAAACAAAAAAACAAAAAGGAGGAGCATTATGTTTACCTTGTATATCACCTATTTTGAGTGGTTTGGGTGTTCTTGGGGCAGGTGCCGCTGCTACTGTGGCAGGAGCTGGCGCTATGACAATGACAAGTTCTAAAATATCACAGTCAGGGGATAATATCGAAAGGGAACAATCATTTGATAAAAATATTTCCAGAACTCATAAAAAGAGTAAAAAGAGTAAAAAGACTGAAGAAAAACTTAAATTTCACATTACACAGAAAAATAATAAAGTGACCTATAAACGAAATAATGAGAAAATGAAAACAAAAGTCTTTACTAAATCAAAGAGTATGAAAGATAATATTAATAAAGCTTCGAACTTCTATAATAAGAAAATAGAATATTGCGTTGTGAAAGGATATAAAAAATGTTAACGCGTTTTAAATCATTTAAAGATTTTAATTTAATAGACTATTAAAACATGATCAACGAAGATTTATTATTAGATTCTTTATATAAATTCTACGATAATCCTTATAATGGGCAACAATTAATAAAGATACTCAAGGGTGGTGCCGATATTTCTTTGAGGTCGGTAGACTGGTTTATTACGAATTATTCCAAGAAAAATAATATTTATTATAATATTTACAGGACAAAAAATAATACGCTTTCGTTTAGCGAAAAAAATAATAAATTAGTTTGTAATTTAAATGTATTTCAATCTTATAAATCTCAGTTGCGAGCATATTCTAAAAAAAGATTCGACCCGTTCTGTCGAAGGAATCGGATAAAATATAATTGTCACGGAGAAGAACTTGATACAACGATTGGTCAACTCAATTTTTTTAAATGGTCCATAAATAATCTTATTATGGATCATATCAAGATCCATAAGGATAATATTGAATGTGATATGAATACTTGCTTAAAACAAATGAAACTCAACGGTTATCTTATGAAAAAAGAGGGACACAGAAAAAAACGACAGGAATTATCTTTATCGGCAACAAGAGGTCTTTCTAGAAATAATGTTATGGTGCGTTTAGATTTTAATTAAATAGAGATTTAGATTTTTTATATTTTTCAAAGTCCCCTTTACTTAATTTATATCCCCAATGTTGGAGGACTTGTCTAATAACGGGTGACACGCTTTTATCATTATAATCTTTCCCCTCTTTAATGATTTTATTCATTAGGGTTATTTTGAATCTTCCTTTGGGACCGGTTAACTTTAACCAACGGTCTATCTGTCTTTTATCGTCTTTTGTCCTTCTACCCATATAGAAATGACAATACCATTGGAACCACCCATAAGGATCTTTTGCCACAATCCAATTACTTTTTTCCCACGCTCCCAAGGAAGAACCACACTTAACTTTGTATGTATTTACATTTTTATCATAATCTTGAGAAAGAACTTTTGTTTCAAGATTTACTCCTTGTAACCAATCTTTTGGAAAACTTTTAATAGCACTTTTACCTGAATGTTTCTTACCTGTTACCGAAGATTTTATATCTCTAAAATACGTTCCACCAAAGGAACCCATTCTTAAAACTTGCTTTGGACTTAGATTCGGTTTGAATTCCGGATAATCTTTAAAGGTTACCATTACTTATAAATTTGATAGATTTTATTATTACTTTAACAAAACTTAAAGTAATGAATCCTCTTCTCCGAAACGCGAACCTTGTGGGAAAGATTGTGAAGAGACCCCTATTTATTTCTTCGGGGAAGAAGTTTCTACCTTGTAGTCCTAAGTGCATTTGTTTAATGTACTTAGATCTTAAGGATTTCAAAAGTCAAAATTATTATGAACATTGTTTTAGAACGAAAATGAAGAATTAGTTGTATTCATAACAATATTTTTCGACACTGGGGTTTGTAGAAATAAAGGTAAGTATTTTTAAAAAGTCTTTAATTTAAGGCGCGGCAGGCGGAGCTGGACCGCCTGCGCCCACCGCAGCGCATGTATCCCTGCAAGCTGTGGTCGTCTGGCGATAATCATCTGAAGCGAGTAAACTTAATAAATGATTCACCCCCCTGGCTCCTGCCGCATTTGTTTTTGCTAACATCTGATTATTACAGGTCTGGCATTCATATCCGAGCCCAGCCGTCCGGTACGCCGGATCGGACGGCTGGGTCAGACCCTCCATTTTTTTTCCCATGCCTTCACCCAATAACGGGGCAAAGAGATACATAGAACCGAAATACATAATTACCAGGAAAACAACTGCATGAACAAATTGTAATGTGTTTCCGTCAAGTTTGACACCGCAACATTGGAAAATAATATCTTTCACAAACTTGTAAACTCCGGTATTGGATACAACTAAGAATACGATCGCAGCAAAAACAGAGTGCTGGAATAGAGTATCATGCATTTCAGATTCAAACCATTTTACGCCAGGTACAAATTCAAAGGACTTTAACAAATTCATTTTATACCTTAACAAATAAAAAAAAAATATATTATATGAAAAGATCTACATTGTCTAAATTACCAAAACATTACACCGAAAAATTATCCAGAAAAGATAAAAAAAAACAAGAAAAAGCGATAAGTAAATCAAAGAAATCTTATCAAAAGGGAAAATATTATACAAGACCAAAAATGAAATCTTTTAAAAATAAAAAAAGTAGTTGGACACAACAATTTCATAAACTTTATCCGGACGCGAAATCGTTAAAAGAAATAGAAAAAGTTACAGGGATTCCTAAAAAAGCATTAATGAAAGTCAAAAAAAAAGGAATGGGAGCATATTATTCTTCAGGATCTAGACCTAACCAAACCGCCGAATCTTGGGGTAAAGCGAGAATGTATGCTTATATATTTGGTTCTCCTACGAGGAAAGTTGATAAACATATTACACAAAAATACAAAGTTAAATTTAAACATAAACCGAACTACCAATCTTATACATTCAAATCGTGATCCTGGCGGGGGGATACGATAATTATATTCCGCCTTCCCTCTTTTTTTTTAAGACACTTTATACATTTGAAAGCACAGTACCAGTAACATAAAACTCCAACTCCAAATATAACTGATCCCACTATTGCTCTTAAATCTCCCTCTGTGATAAATTGAGGCATAATACTCCTTTATTTGTAATGAAAAGCATTACTTATTGAATCAAATTTACTTAATCAATTTAGTCAGAATCCAAGAGGTAAGTAGATTCTATCTCGTGACTTATTTCTTTATTAATTGTGATTATATTTTTCTCTTTTTTAGGTTTGACTTCTTTCTTATTCTTATTTCTTTTACGTCCTTCTTTTCTATCTAGTAGTTCTTGATTTCCTACTTTCCGATAATGTTCTACGTCTTCCCAAAAGTTTAATATTTCCGGCATAGTTTTTAACCACCATTTCCGATCCCTTCCAACGAGAGTACATTCATACCTTTTAATTTTCCACCAATTCTCTAAAACCGTATCATAATTCTTATCATAATTTGAAATAGTCATGAAGGCCCATTCTTTTAATTCTTCATATGACTTATAGAATTCACAATATTCATAATGATATTTTGTTTCTTCCCGTTCTGTATAAATAAACGTTAAGAGGAGTCCTTTTGGTAAATTATCTGAAGTAACACCCTCCTTGTTCCCCCCTTCGTATTTATCCTTATTATAATCTTCTGTACTCGCATATTCTTCCAATTTAACCTGAAGGAAATCACATTCTTCAAGATCGCAAGACTCCAATTGACCCTGCATTTGCATCCAATAATGTTCGGGTACCTCTTCGGTAAATTGTCTCTTAGGTGGACACTTAATTTCTAACATTCTACCGATATAATCTTCGGGTGAGTCTATATCGCAAATACCGTCTGGGGAAGCCCCGAATACTTTAAATTCTGGGTGAGGAATCAAACCAAATTCAATGATTTTTAAATTATTTAATTCTTCGTAGAATGTTGTCGCGACTTGTTCGTATTTAACACCCCATTCGGTAATCGCATTACCGAATCTCTTTGGTGGGTCTTTACTTGTTTTCTCAATGAGTAGAGCCTCTCTTGTTTTAAAATGTCCTTTTCCCAATGTGTCTGCCAGGGAACTAGCGGTAACCATAGTTTCTCGCATTTCAAACCATTCCTTTGATCTTTGTTCTGGTAATACAAGTTTTTTCAATTTATCTACCTTTTCGATAATATTTTTCTTGTTTACGAATCTCTGTATGAGTTCGTTTTTTGTTTCATTTATTTTAGACGTAACATATTGAGACAATACATATTTTTGAGAAATACTTATAACATCGCTCATATTTAACTTTAAACTTACGATTTGATTACTTATTATTTCTTGAATTATATCGTCTAATTCTTCATTTGTTTTAACTTTATGATAAATAGTTTTTGAATAGGAATGAATTATTTTATCAATGTCTTCTATAATCAACATAATTACTTAATTACTTAGTATGTTCAAGTATTTAAGTAATATCAAATTTAAATTTGATATTACTTAAATAATTATTATAATACTTACTTAGGAAACTATAAAAAATGAGTTGCATTGTATGTGGATCCTCTAATAAGGCGTGGTTACTATTAAATAATGACAAACTATATGTGGATAAAACCGGTGGGAACATAGGGGAAACGATTCAAACCTGTTCATATATCTGCACCAGAAAATGTGATAGCAAGTTGCCTTCAAATTATAGTTCTTTGGTCATGAATAAAGAAGATTTCTGTTATTTGAGACCGGTTATATCAGAGAAAACTTATGAGTTTGAGATTTTAACATACGATGAAATTCAAGGTATGAATGATATTGAATTGAATCATTATTACAGCGAGAAAGAAAAACATATAGGTCTTGACTCTCGCAGGGACGAATTATATGAAGAACTTGAACTGGAAGATATGAATACCTTTAGTATTGAGAACCAGGAATTTAATAGTTCAGACGGTGAACTTGACGATTATTAAGTTTTAAAAAAACTAATATAAACTATTTAATTCATAAATGTATATAATAATAGATAATGATATTAGTGTTCTTAAAGATAAAGATTGTTTGATTCTTTTTTATTTCACCGCGAAATGGTGTGGTCCTTGTCAAAAAATAAAACCCATGATAGAAAAAATGTCCGAAGGTCTAGATAATTCAAAAATTGAAGTATATATGGTGGACATTGATGAAAATGACGAATTAGCTTTAGAACTCAAGGTTAAAAGTGTTCCAACTTTTTATTTATTTCATAGTGGTAAATTAATTGATAAAACTTCCGGCGCTGATATTTTAAAAGTTCATAAGTTGATCAAGGATAATTTAACTAGAGTATGAATTATATTAAAGATAATACATAAGTGTATATTAAATGAGTGCTGAAAATTTCGACGATCTGGGTATAAATGAAGATATTTTAAGGGGGGTATATGCTTATGGGTTTGAAAAACCCTCGGCGATCCAGGTTCAGGCAATACCCACCGTTATTTCGGGGAAAGACATAATTGCTCAAGCACAATCTGGGACAGGAAAGACCGGCGCATTTACGATTAGTACTTTATGTAGAATTGATCGCAAACTAAAAAAGACACAATCTCTTATCCTCGCACCAACGCACGAGTTAGCAGAACAAATCTTTACCGTAATTAAAGAGATAAGCAATTATTCCGAAATAAGTGTTCTAAAAGTTGTTGGGAAGACCAGTGTTAATCAATGTATTAGAGATTTGTCTGCCAATCCGCAGGTTATTGTGGGTACACCAGGGAGAGTATTGGATATGATTCAAAAGAATTATTTGTATACAGATTCATTAAAAATGCTAATTTTTGACGAAGCCGACGAAATATTATCATATGGTTTCAAGGATAATATCTATAATATTGTTCAGACAATACCCGAATCTTCTCAAATATGTTTATTTAGCGCAACACTTCCAACAGAGGTCCTTGAATTAACTGATAAATTTATGAAAGATCCAATTCAAATACTTGTTAAAAAAGAGCAATTAACTCTTGAGGGAATTCAGCAATTCTATGTGAATGTAAAACATTCAGATTGGAAATATGACGTTATCGCAGATTTATATGATATCATTAATGTTGGTCAGTGTATTGTTTATATTAATAACAAATCTAAGATCGTTGAAATTAATGATAGATTACTGAAAGATAATTATCCTGTATCATATATTACTGGCGATAAGACTTCGGAAGAAAGAAATAAAATTATGGAAGAGTTTCGGGGAGGTAAGATCCGAATTTTACTATCTACTGATTTATTAGCCCGTGGTATAGATATTCAACAATTATCTCTTGTAATTAATTATGATTTACCGAGAGAAAAAGAAACTTATATTCATAGAATCGGACGTTCAGGGAGATATGGTCGGAAGGGTGTTGCGATTAATTTTATCACAGAAAGAGAGACCGAAGAATTGAAATTTATAGAATCATTCTACGATACTCAAATTAATGAAATGCCGGATAATATCGCCGATTATTTAAGTTAAATATCTTTGAACCAAACGATAATTCTCTGCGTTAATATTTAAACAAATCTTTCTACATTAATTAAAATGGGAGACCTAAACTTGGATTTTGGTATGGGACAAAAAAGTATATCGTTTGGTGGAGCGGGTGGGGATAATCTCGGATTTAATAAATCTGATTCGGACATTAACTTAAGTCCGAATAGTAATCAAATGAAACCATCCCTGAATATAAGCGACGGGGTTGAATTACTGGCGAGAGGATCCGTGAGTCCTGTTATATCAGACGGATATAATAGTGATAAAGAATCTAAAAACGACGAATTCAGTTTTTTTAAGTCTGACAACGTGGAGGATAAGGGTGGGATCGTTGACGGAGACCTTCGAAAGATAGAAATTGATCCAAAGGAAGATACTTTAATTATGAATCAATCTGTAGATGACGGATATAAACCAATTCATAGATTAACTGCTCAGGAAATAAAAAACGAAAAAATAGATTTGATATACAAATTTAAGAAATTGGAGGGTCAGGGAATAAGGACAACAATGAATTACAATATGAATTCTCATTTGGAAGATATGAGAAACGAATATATAAAGTTGAAAAAACAGAGAGAAATTGATAATTCTATCAAGTTTCAGAGAAAAATGCTTATGGCCTGCGTGACCGGTATTGAATTTTTAAATGGTAGGTTTGATCCATTCAGTGTTAAATTGGACGGTTGGTCCGAATCAATTAATGAAGATCTAACTGATTATGACGAGATATTCGAAGAATTGGGTGAAAAATATGGGGGAGGCGGTGAAGCAATGGCCCCAGAAATAAGGCTATTATTAACTTTGGCCGGGTCGGCATTTATGTTCCATCTAACTAATACAATGTTTAAGTCGTCCATTCCAGGAATGGACGACGTATTAAGACAGAATCCCGAATTAATGAAACAATTCGCGGAGGCCGCCGTAGGAACAATGAATAATGGTTCGGGGCAACCGAGAGCGCCACCACCTCCACCTCCACCGAACCCACTCCAGGCTATGATGGGCATGGGCGGAGGTGGAGGTGGAGGTGGAGGTGGAGGGGGTAATCCTTTAGAGGGTCTTATGGGCGGATTAATGAGTGGACTCATGGGGGGTGGCGGTGGTAATCCTTTGGAGGCAATGCTCGGCGGAGGTGGCGGCGGCGGTGGCGGCGGCGGTGGCGGGGGCAGGATGCAAGGATCGTCCCGGGGTAAGAGATCGGTAAGTCCTGCTAGGAGTGATATGTCTGGTCCCGATGGATTGGACGATCTCATCAGTGCTATGAATCTGACACCCGATAAAATGCCAGACTTAGATAATATTTCAATAATGAGCGGAGATTCTGGTAGAAGTGGTGGAATTACTTTGAATTTATAAATAAACTTAAAGATATTTATAATTTACAATTATAAATGGAGATAAATGATAACGATTGCTTATTTCATATTCAGACCGTTCAGTCGGGTGCCTTCCGTATCCTAATTGAAGCATTAAAAGAAATATTAACCGATACAAACTTAATCTTTGATAAAACGGGTATCAAATTAATTGCAACCGATAATTCTAAGATAGTCTTAATACATATGAAACTTCATTCGGAGAACTTTGAGCATTATTACTGTGGGGATAAAATTAAGATTGGAATTAATATGAATAATTTATTCAAATTAATCAAGGTAATGAATAATAATGATATTTTATCTCTTTATATAAATGAAAATGATCCAAATAAATTAGGAATTCGTATCTTCAATGAAGATAAGAATTCCTTGACTTCATTCAAGTTGAATTTATTAGATATATCAGAAGAGGAAATTCAAATCCCTCCAGCCGAATTTGAAACGGAATTAACTCTCCCGTCGTCGGATTTCCAGAAATTAATACGAGACATGACTAATATAGGTGATTCGGTTGATATTAAAAGTGTAAGTGATTCTTTAATTTTTGAGTGTGCCGGAGATTTTGCGAGTCAAGAAACTATCTTAAATGAAACTAAGGATAAAAATAAATCCGGGGGATTAAATTTTTCAGTAACTAGTGATCCGGAAAAACCAATTCAGGGTGTATTTTCCTTAAAATATTTGGTTTTATTTACAAAATGCACCAATCTATGTAATCTAATTCATATGTATATTAAGAATGATTATCCTTTAATAATTAAATACACGGTGGCCAATTTAGGAGATATTAAGCTATGTCTTTCTCCAAATGTTGAATGATATGTTCTTTTGTTTTATTATAACCCAATTGAATAATAGTTTCTTTTTCTGCTTTAGTCATTTCAAAATGTAAGCCATGATCAACTTCTACATAAATAATTCTAGGATTTATAATCTTGTTTACAATATCATAAATAACCTGATCCTGATTTATCATTAGAGAATAAGTGAAATCAACGACGGGGAATAATTCTGTAATCATATCATTGGGGGTACACCCACCCCTAATAAAGAATCCCATATAATTTTCGGATTTACACGCTTCTATAGGGAAATGACCTCTTAGTCCCCCGTCAACATATAAGGATCCATTATATTTTAACGGTTTGAAAAAAAAGGGTATCGCGGTTGTCATTTGTGCGAGTGTAATAATAGATAAATCTGGATCAGTTTCATATGAAATATATTCTACTTGTTTTAGAGTAACATTAAATACTTTCACTGTTAATTTAATCTGGGATATACCAAATAATTCCTTTAAAGTCATATCTCCTACTTTTTTGAAATTCTTTAAAATTGATTTAAATATATTAGCTATTCCGTCAGTTTCAAATAATCCTAATCCAACAAGAATATCGTCTATATTAATTGATTCAAAATCTATCATTTTCGCAATATCATACGCGAAAATGATTTGCTTTGCTACGTCCATACTTAACCCCAACAATAAGCAAAAAGAAGGTAATATACCGATAGACGTTGTTAATATTTCTTTTATTCCTTCTAAATTTTCTTTTAGAATATCATTTTCAAACAAACAATCAAATATACCAAAATAAGCAATTCCACTTGGTCCTCCACCCGAAAGAATTAATGTGTCAATCGTTGTATTTTGTTTGGTTTCTCCCATTTATTTATTAAGAATATTTTATATATTCTTAAATAGATATGTCACAGTTAAATATCACGGATTTATATTCTACAATTAATGAAAAAACAATTAAGAGACTGGGAATTTATGACGGAGTATTAGTAAAATGTCATAGTAGGATAAAATACAATTCATCATTAGAAAGAACGTATTGTTTTTTTCAAATACCTGAATTTATTATAGGGACACCTCTCTACAACGTCGGAGAAATGAGAATTTATATTATTAATAGTCTCACAAACAATGGATTTAAGATAATGTATATTGAACCAAATTGGTTATTTATTTCGTGGGACTCCCCAGGGGTCAAGAAATTGACCAATACGAGTCTTAAAAAAGAAATAACAATTAAGGAAAATAATAAAAATTATAAATCAATAGATAATTATAAACCGACCGGATCTCTCATTTACGACGAAGCAACTATGTTGGGGTTATCTGATAAGCTAAAGTTTTAATATGAATCCTTTCCCAGGCGGTAGATATTATCATATAGGATTAACAAAAAGAATCCAGTAAATACGTACAATAATAATTCATTACGTTGTTCGGTTTCATTCACTCTGCTTAAAGTAGATCTTTCATTCAGGGTAGATCTTTCATTCAGGGTAGATCTTTCGGTTAAAATATTATCTTGATCAAGACGTCTTTTATTTTTAAATTCTATAAATTCCAGATAATCCGGGTCTTCTTCTATTCTTAGGGGTCTCCTTTCTTCCCCATAAGGATTACCCCTTGTCACAACATTCGGATTAATCCGTTGATACATATCATTATCGCGTCTATCGTCCCTTAGCATTCTCACCCGTTCCCCGCCCTCGATTACTGGACGGCGATATGAATTTGAAATTAATAATTCCGAATCCATTTCTTCGGGTGAGAGGGGTTTCTTCTTATTTTTTTTCTTTTTGACTTGTTTCTCGCCTATGTTAAAATCCGGACCCCAAACTTCGGATAGAGGGGCTCCAATCATTATTACTATTGTATATATTATATTAAAATACTGAAACACAGGGAATAAAATAATATATAAAGTAATATGGATAAAATTATAGAATATTTTAGAGCAGGTGGTGAAAATATTAATGAGAATAAATATTTTATTGGTTTCTCAATGATCTTATTAAATATCGGTGCTAGGTTTATTATTGACGAACTGGACGAAGATTTAAGAACAATCGTTTCACATTCTTACTTTCGTAAATTTTTAATATTCAGTTCTATTTTTATGGCAACTAGAGATATATTTACATCGTTCACATTAACAATTGTTATTGTAATAATTATTAATGAATTATTCGGTAAAGAAATAGAAGAAAAAACAACCAAAAATGAGGGCGGTTCATACAATAAGGACGAATTAAATAAAACAATTAATAAACTTAAAGAAATTCAATCCACAATGTAAAAGAATTTAAATATAAATATAATATAATATAATATAATATATTATAGGATGCAAATTTTCGTGAAAACATTGACAGGTAAAACAATTACACTAGAAGTAGAGGGATCGGATTTGATCGAAAATATTAAAGTTAAAATACAGGACAAGGAGGGAATACCCCCCGACCAGCAGAGATTGATCTTCGCGGGAAAACAATTAGAAGACGGGCGCACTCTCGCCGATTATAATATTCAGAAAGAGGCTACCCTTCATTTGGTTTTAAGATTAAGATAAAAAATATCTAATTTATTGATTCCAAATAATAACATTATTGTTATGATAGTTATAGAAACTGCATAAATCCAAGGTCCACCGGTATTAAGTAATTTATTTCTTTCAAAAAACTTTTGAAACGCCGAATTCCACGCTAATGCAGCAACAAATGATAAAGACGAAATTAATAGTTTTTCTATAGTTTTATATAGTTTATCTCGCGGGTCTAACTTTTCTTCGTCCATTTATACTATATTATAAATTATTTACTTCCGATTCACCTTACGAGGTTTCTTCGGTGTATCCTCACTCGCGCCACCCTCTTCTTCACTTTCCGAATCTACAAAATTCGTATCAATCTTTTGAACTTCTTCTTCGTCGGAGTCTTCAAAGGCGTATTCGTCAAAGTTAGCGGCACGAGTAACTTTGAGTTGCTCTGCCCTCCAAGTGCAACCAAATTTACCATTTGCGATCCACAGACCATTGCACCGTAGTAGAAGTTTAACCTTTGATCCTTTCTTAATTAGATCGGTAACCGAAACATATCCTTCGCCGTCTTCATTATCAATATTATATACACTCTTATTGTCGCCATAAATTTTGCAAGTGACTTTACCGTCCCTCTTTACGACCTTAAAAGAGAAACCAGGTGGGTATCGCCCATTTGGTTCGCCGGTTTCTGCGTCAAGTGATTCCTTAACCATTGGAGTATAGAGAGTGTCAATGGTTTCGGCAGACATATTACGCTTCTTGAACCAGGATACACAATTCTCTAGACCCTCGCTCTTAATTCGTTCATCCATTGTTTTAAGCATTTGAATCATAGGATCAGACTGTTCTCCGGTTAGGTTTACTTTTACGGCCCACTTACCACCCGTATCGGTATTATCAGGCCACCACTGAGAGTCAAAGGGTACGTCTAGTTCGGGGGTTGTAATATAGATAGGTTTTTCGTCGTAATTAAGATACATGATGTCGGCACCATTGTCCAACTTTTTCTTCGGGGAGATTGAAATCTTGGAAACGTCGAGTGCCGCCGGCTTCATGGGTTTGAACGATGACATGCTTTTGTTTTTGTTTTTGTTTTTGTTTATTGCTTATTTCTTATTTTACTTATCTAACTCTTGATCTATACTGGTCTACTATTATTAACAATCAAATTTTTAAGTGGTTTTTTTAAAAATGGATTTTAAAAGGATTTAAATATTTTAACTGAACTAATTATAGAATGAATCATTGCCAATTTATTAATCAAACTACGGGAGAATTAAATCCTTGTAGATTTAAACAGAAATACGGGAATTTTTGTTGTAAGCATAAGAGAGATTATTTAACTTGTGAAAATACTATAATCCAAAATAGATTTACTTATAATATTTCAGATTATCTTGTCAAAGATTTAACAAATTACTATTATTCAAGAATTAATTTTTCTAAAACGAAGGTTAAACCAAAAAAAAAAAAACAATATTATTTTGAAGAAGTGTGTAAATTTATAAATTCATTGAAAGAATACGACGAATCTAAAATAATTAAAATTCAGGGGTTAATCCGTAAGAAATTAGTTTTAAATCGTATTAATATTAAATGCAATAATACCGAGGATTTTTATACATATGATCCTATCAACGAAATTAATCCAAAATATTTTTTTTATTATAAAGATTTAAATAATTTAAATTGGGGATTTGATATAAGATCATTGATAAAATTAATCACTATGAATTATCCGAATCCATATACAATCGAACTAATACCGGAAAGTGTTATTAAAGAAGTTAAAAATAAAATAAAATCTTTGAAAAAAACTTCTTCATTTGAAGATATAAATGAACTTATACTAAGAGATAGAAAAACAACGATTAAGCAAAATGCAGTTGATTTATTTTCAGATATTGAATTGAATGGATACTCTTGTGAAATAAGTTGGTTTTTTGATCTAAGTGGGCGAAGACTAAAAGAATTATATAAACAATTAGAAGATCTATGGAATTATCGTGCTCAATTATCTCAACAAATAAAACAATCTATATGTCCACCAGATGGTCGGGTGTTTACTACACCCGTTTCGGAAGTATTACATTATAATTGTAAAGAAGATCTTCAGGAATTAATTTTACATGATGTCTCCAAATTTAAAAACGCGAATAATCCTCAAGATAAGAAACTGGGATATATGTATTTTATTATTGGATTGGGTGCCGTGTCCCCACCGTGTTATATAACTCACCAGGATTGGATTTCTTATATTCAATAAGTTAATATGAAACATAAAGTTAACAAATTTGGTAAGATCTCAAATATTAACGCTTAATATGGTTTATGAAACTACTTAAAAAATAACTAACATATTACACTATAATAGTGCGGTTGTTTAGAGAATAAAAAAAAGTAAATTAAAGTATAATAATGGCTCCCAACACACAAACGAAGAAACTTTCTGACGGAAAGAAAGATAAGAAAGATAAGAAAGCACCGAAGGTAGTAAAGGTTCCCGAAGTTGCTGAAGTTGTTGAAGTTGCTGAAGTTGCTGAAGTTTCGTCGGACATTGTTGCTCCGGCCCCCGAAATTACCGATACACCGTATGCTTCAGAATTTGGTGATTTAATGAAAATGGCGGACGAATTCCTGAATATGGCTCGGTCATTTAAGTCTCAGGTACAGAAACTTGAAAAACAGGTTCACCGCGACCATAAGCAAATGGTAAAGAAAGTTCGGGGCAAGCGTAAGCGTCAGACCGACCCGAACGCCCCCCCCAGCGGATTCGCCAAGCCCGGGCCCGTTTCCGACGAACTCCGCAAATTCTTAAGTCTGGCCGCCGGCGAACTCATTGCCCGGACTGAGGTAACTAAGGCGATCAATACCTATTGCAAAAAGCATGATCTCCAGAATCAGTCCGACAAGCGTAAGATTATTCCCGACGCACCGATGCGCAAACTTCTAAAACTCGGTAAGGGCGACGAACTAACCTTTTTTAATCTTCAGACTTATCTGAAGGTTCACTTTCCGAACAAGGAGGGTGTTTACCCGACCGCCTAAACTTGTAAAATAATAACTTGTAAAATAATAACTTGTAAATACTAAACTTTTAATTCTATCCCCGTCATTCTTAGCGTAGCATAACTTTTACTTTTTTGATTCAACTTTCTTATTGGAACTTTATTACATCCCACTAAGAAACTAATAAATAATCTTTGATCTTTCAGATAAAAAGGTTTTTTATCTCTAAAACAAAAAGATAAAAAATTATTTAAATTATTAAATATTTCAGCAGTTCCAATATAATAAGCGATAACATTTGTATCCTTATTTATGTCTCTCTTTATACCGTCCCTTAAGTCCTTAGAAACTTTATGACCTTGTAACAAAACAAATTCTCTTTCAATCGCCAACAATGAACAAAAATAAAGATAACAATCGAGATCTTCATATTCAAAACACGATAACTTAGAAACAAAATAACAATTAAGAATTTTGGCCCATACCTCTGTATAAGTTTCGTCTATATTCATTTTAGGAGAATTATTATTGTATAGGCGATTATATTTTTCAATTATGTTATCGTTTTCTTGAATTGAGGAAAATTTTAATCCGTGAATACATTCGTGAAATAATACTTTTATACATTCTTCTTCTCTCCATAGACATATTTCTGCTTTAGTATCGGAAGAAGAACAAGATCCGGAATTAATTTCATTCCTCGTAAATTTTCCGGTGTATTTTTTTTTGTCTTTAAGTGGGACATAATGAACTATAATCGTCCTATCCCTATCGGATAAAGAACAAATAAACGACAACGCATAAACAAGTAGATTAATACTTTTTTCATTTAATCCTTTCTCAGTTAAACTGTGTATATTTAAAACACAATTTACAGAATATTTACTCTTTAGAGACCATTTCAATGAAGTAATATGATTATATTTTTTAGCTTTATTCATTAATCTTTTAGTCATATATCCACTACAAGAATAATTACCCTTTCTTTTAGTTATTGTAGGAACATAATATTCAAACGCATTTGCGTCTAAAATATGAAATAATTTCTTTAAATGATTACTTTCTAAGAGGTCTTTTGGTTTCATTTTAGGTTTTAATTCCTTAATGAACTCATTACTTTCTTTTGTTAACATATAATTATGGTAGATTATTTATTATAGATTTTTACCTAAATATTCTTTGACGGAAGCAAGCAACTCTTCTTCACTCATAGTGTCTAATTTATCTATTATAAATTGGAAATATTCACCCATGCTGCCCCAGCCTATCGGAGGTGGCCATTTATCGCCACAGACCCCACTTGGAATTTCTTCTACTTCTTCTGCTGTATCCCAATCAATCATAATCCACATTCCATTACCTGTATCATAAACCCAATTAGGATAATGATTATCGCGGTGACATATTGAAAGGGAATCCATAGTAGGTTTTATATGTTTTAACCAGGACCTTGTAAGGGATATTGAATATTTATTGGCTTCTTCTAATTCTTCGGCAGATATCAGTGGTATTAACGGCTTGAATTCAGAACCAGGATGAATTAATAAATCTTCAAAATTAGGATATTTTTTATATTCAAAAAAAATTAAATACATTTCTCCAACTTTTGCTAAATATATATTCTTAGGTTCCGCAGCAATACCGTATTTAAACCCTAATATCGAATAATACCAATGTGTAAATACAGATTCTATTGATGTATGATAATCCTCTTCTTCTTGTTTTTCTTTATTTAGTAATATCCTTGATTCATAAGCCGAGGTATCAGTTAAGTACACCCCCTTGACTTCTCTTGTCTCTGATAATCCTAATAACTCTTCTATTATCCCTTTATAACAATTAATTCCAGGCATTTCCATTGCTTTAAATTTTTCAAATTCGGATAAACTTGAAAATTCTACGTCGGGGTGTTCTGCCAATAATTTATTAAATTCAGGGGTAAAATGTTTTTCATAATCAATAGTTATAGTGCTCGCAGATTGCAATAATTCTCTTGCTTTATCAAAAAAATCTGTTCTATTCTTAACCCTTTTATCAAAATCATCCCCTTTACTTCTCTCATTGACTATTCCTTTTAATTCTTCTCCAATTGGTTTTAAAGGAAGTTCGGTAGGGGCAGCACCAGCTGCAGCACCGCCCGCTGCTCCTACTTGGGCTTCCATGCCCCCCTTCATTCTTTTTGTTCTCTTTTTTCTACGATTAATTTTTGTTCTTTTAGTATTTTTAAAAGATCTTCTTTTGAGACCACGTCTCATTGTTCTTTTAATCTTACTGCGTTTCACTTTACTGCGTTTCACTTTACTGCGTTTCACTTTACTGCGTTTCACTTTAGTCATATATATTAATTATATAAAAAATCCATTAATTTTGTTAGGTTTAATTCCTTAATGAACTCATTACTTTCTTTTGTTAACATATAATTATGGTAGATTAAATTAATCTAAACAAGTCGTGGTTTCTTGACCCCATGGTCCTGGACAATTTCCTTGAACTAATACTTGTGCCATCCTCTCAGAATCTTCCTGAACTATGTGCCGTGCCCCGCAATTTTTTGTTTCGTCCCATTCGGGATTATCACTAGATTCTACTAAAGTTGACTGTCCAAAATCGATTATCCTTATAGTATTATCTGAATTTCTTACCATTACATTACCATAGTGAAGATCACAGTGATAAATACCATTCTTGTGTAAAAGATTTATTTTCTTTCTAAAATCTTCCAAAACCTCTTTTAATTTCTTATCAGTAGAAGATTTTAAAAATGTTGATAGATTAATACCTTCTAAATAATCCATTATTATTATTGAGAAACATATATTTTCGACAGGAGTGAGCCACCACTCCTCCTTCCACTCCCATTCTCCAGGGATCCTTAATCTTTTCTCCCCCAAATCCGCTATCTTGTGATTTTCAATATCCGCAGATTGTCCTGATATCGCCATTATTAATTGTCTCATTCCAACTATAGGTGTTATTCCCGTAACGCACGTAAATGAATCCACGCCGATAGTAATATCTTCTTGAATCTCAGTTACTTTACTTTGAATATCAAATTCTATCTTTTCGTTATTACAGGGCGAAGTTTCACGAGGATATTCTAAGGTTATTTTTAAAACTTTACGAAGATCGTCTACTATAACTATAACAATCAATCCAAACGACCCGAGGGTGAATCCCTCTATTGATTTTATATTAACGGATAATAATTCACTTAAAAAATTTCTAAATTCTTTCATAGTATATTTGAATTTTTCTAATGGGTCAGTGATACCATTTTTCTGGATTAAACCAAATATATCATATTTAGCTCTAGCACGTAATTCTTCATTTGTGTTCTCTTCGGTCTGGGCGGCGGCTCTCGCGATCTCTTCAACTCCTACCCTTTCGGTTTCTACCCTTTCTCTTTCTATCTTTTCGGCTTCTACCCTTTCGGTTTCTACCCTTTCTCTTTCTATCTTTTCGGCTTCTACCCTTTCGGTTTCTACCCTTTCTCTTTCGGTTTGTTCTTCTTCGCTAATATCCCAATCCCTGCCGGCAGATATATTTTCAATAGCTCCCTTTAATATTTCTGGATCACCTTGACCGTACTCAGCTATTTCAGGAAATGCCAATTCTACACAAATCGGAGAACCGTCCGGTCCACATACGGTCAATAAAGTATACAGATTTTTATCTAAAAAATTCATACCGATTGTCTCAGGTGAATCGGAAACTTCTAATTGCGTCCCTGTCAAATCTGAAATAGAACTACCTCTTTTACCTTCACCGTAAAGTCCGTCTCCCGAGTCTCGCTTAACAATAGTATAGAAATTTAGTGTTTTATCGTGTATTGCATAATATACCTTCGTCCAAACGTAGTTTCCTTTTTTGTAACAAAATCCGTGTGGTTGTTTCAAAACGATCGGATGTTGCTGAACCATCCCACCCCTCAACCGTCTCATCGTTTTTGTTTTCTTTGTTCTTGTTTTCTTTGTTCTTTTTTTATTCTTTTTGAAAGATCTTCTTTTAAGACTACGTCTCATTGTTCTTTTGACTCTTTTCACTCTTTTCACTTTACTACGTCTCATTGTTCTTTTGACTCTTTTCACTCTTTTCACTTTACTACGTTTCACTTTACTACGTTTCACTTTACTACGTTTCACTTTAGTCATATATATATATATTTAATTAAATAAACCACTATCCTTATGTCTTCTTCACCGATTCAATTGTTTTCTCTATGAGATCTTTAGGTTTTAATTCCCTAATGAATTCATTAATCTCTCTCTCTCTCTCTCTCTCTCGTTTGTTAACATATAATTATGGTAGATTATTCAAAAAATCCTTCAAAAACGCTACAATCACTGCGATCATCTATTACTCCACCGCCTCTCCCAGAATTTAAATCTTCTGAAATAACTTGTAAAAATTTTAATGTTTCTACTGGATGTCCGGAGGCATATTGATCTCCCACTAAAAAATCACCCGAATCGGGTACATTTGTCTGGGACCCACCGCCAATAACTAAAATAGTTTTAGGTTTTTCGCTCGCTTTAGTTATTTTACTTTTTAGAACATCTTCTGATAACTTTGAAAGATAATCATCCATTGTAACTTGTGTCCTTCCTAATTTTGCCTTAGGGATTTCCTTTTCTAACATATCGAATAAAGTAGACGCTGTTTTAAAATCAATAGAATGCTTCATTTGTGTTAACTTCGCGTGGAGTGGTATATGTTTTAATAATAATCTGTCTAATCTTAAAGAAGTAAAAACATCATATAAAAAATCTCTCCCCCAATAATGGTTGGAATATTCAGCGGTGCCTATCAAATTAAGATAACTAAAAATATAACTTAAAGAAGGCATGAGATCACTTCCATCGTTATATCCTCCAATATTCAATAACTGCTTGGCTAATTTAGTAGTCCTTGCTATTTGAATCCTGGGAGCATGTCCCGGCCGAATAAACGGATTCACGGTTGTATAAGTATCAACCTTTGGATTATTTACCGGCGAATAATATTTGCGTTCCTCTTCGGATAATCTACGTGCGCGTTGATAGTCTGCTAATTCTAATTGACTCATTAATGTGGGTCTTGCCAAGGTAGAAATCTGGGTTGTTGTTCGTGCAGGGGTTCCTAAATAAAAATCTAATCCTGCGAAATGTAAAATAGCCACCATGTGGGGTTTTTCTTCAATAGATATAAAACCGCGATAAACAAAATAATCTACTAAAAATTCATTTATTTTTAACGCTTCGGCGGGGGGTCTTCCATAATCCGCTCGCGCAAGGTCAAAATGTTGTTTATAAAGTTCAATATATTGTGTAGATATGGGAATACCTTTATCTGATATTTTGGTAGATTTAATTAATCCTATGATTTCTTCCCTAACTTGTATAAGGGACGCTTCGTCAGTTATACTTTCTTTCATATATCGTATTTCCTCTGGGGTTTTTACTCCACGTAAAGATAATAATAAACATAAATCTTCTAATGATATTAATTCAATATGATCAGATAAATGATTTTGATCTACTGAGATATCCTTCGTTAGATATTCGGCATTAATACCAAATGTTGCTAAACAGAAATAAATATCTCTAATAGTCTGCCATGGATCGTCGCTTCTAATTATAGCAGTGTGTAATTTATATAAAACCATGAATCTATCTTTTAATAGATTACCTTTGGCCTCAGAGTCCTTGGTTCCGTTCGTGTTATTTTTCCACATAGGGAACTCTTCTAATAATTTCCCATATTCATCAGTTGTCAGTTTTTTTAAAACTCTTTGTGATATATCATTTCGTCCCATTAATATTACAAGTAAACTATTTAATCCGTCATATGAACCAGCTCTATGATCTGTTGCGTGGACTTTTACTATATCTTTTGCCGAACCCTTTTCCTCCGGGGTGAGACCATTCCAAAGCATTAACCAATTTAATTCTTGTATCAACATTGTTTTATATTTAGGAGAAGAAGTATCTAATCGTGTAAGTACGCCAAAAGAAGAAGCTTCCGGGAAAGCTTCAACAGAAGAAGAATTATCAATACAGAATTTTACTAAATCGGCCATGCTACAAGATTCCTTTGAGGGGTCTATCCCATAATTTCTACGAGATTCTTCGGGACCGTATCCTATTGTGTGTGCTTCAAAAGACGCATATGTTTCGTGTTTAGTTATGTCTAATGTAGGATTTACCGCACCTCCATAGTCGTCACATAATCTATCTGGTTCATAAATTTTTATATATTTATCAAGTTCTTTATCGGATGTTTTATCTGTAACCGGTTTTCTTCCGGTAGTTTTTCCGTCTTTTGTATATATCATGCCCGTGGAAACCCGACTTATAACCCAATCCTCCTTTTCAAGTTCTATTTGTCGCCTTTCTTCCCTTTGTCTTGTGCCTCTGTCGTGTCTTTTATCACCCCAAGAATCCGTACCAAATCCACCCATCACGTGCGGATCTCCAAGAAGGACAATATTTACTCCATTTATTCTTAATAAACGTACAAAACTTGCCCCAGATATCCTTTTTAGTCTATTAAAAGTTTTTACAAATATATCGCTTTCTTCTGGAATTTGTGCAATTTTAGATTCTACTTGGGTCCTTAACACTTGTTTTGTTGCTGTAATATATTGTTTATCCAATAAATCTCGTTGTTTATCTAAACTAATATTCCATTCTCTTCCAGCAGATATATTTTCAATTGCTTTTTTTAAATGCTCATTTATGTATATCCCTCTTACCCACACGGAAGACGCTTCATTCTGCTGTAAATTATAGTCGAATGCTAATTCTACATCTGCTGTGTCACCATTTGAAGTCCTGCAATTAGAAATAATTAATTTAGGATATTTTGTTCGCTTCATACCAAATGGTTCTTCTCCTGCTACAACACTTACACCGGTTAAATCTGGTATAGAAGACCCTCTTGGTTCGCCACTCTTATTCGGTTCATAAACATTCAAGGACTTCCCTTCTATTTTAACATATTTTTTTCTCCACAATCCACTTTTAGATTCTTTTTTAACACATTCTCCTTCCGGGGGGGTCTCCACTGCTGTGCCACCGGCTCCTACCGCCGCCCCCCCCGTCGGTAGGACTTCAACCGAATCCATACCCCCTTTCATTCTCTTAGTTCTACGATTAATCTGAGTTCTCTTTTTTCGTTTTGTTCTACGATTAATATGTTTCCTTTTTGTTCTTTTACTTTTTTTAGTATTTTTAAAAGATCTTCTTTTGAGACTGCGTTTCGCTCTTTTGACTCTTTTGACTCTTTTGACTTTCGAACGAGTTCTTTTGGTAGCCATATATATATATATTAATTAAATAAAACCTCTACTAATCTTTTGTCTTCTTCGCCAATTAAATTGTGTTTCTCTAAGAGATCTTTTGGTTTCATTTTAGGTTTTAATTCCTTAATGAACTCATTACTTTCTTTTGTTAACATATAATTATGGTAGATTATTTATTAAATAAAATCTTCCACTAGTTTGTTCTGTTAGCTTTCTCAGTCGCGATTTGTGCCCACCCATTCCATTCTTCTAAACGTTCCCCAACAGGTGACAACGGGGCGCCGGAGCTGGTACACGTGGTTTTTATTATAGACCAATTTTGATCTAAATTTTCATTTAATATTTTTTCTACTACGTCTAATGCCTGAGTTGCCGGCCTGTAATGACCACTGCAATTATCAAATACCACTACTCTTTTAAATCTTCCAACTCTTAATATGCCCGCAGCTATTACTGGTTCATTCATCGATACACACGGATGCATTAGTTGTTGTCGTGTTTGTGTAGGAGTAGAACTATCCGAACATTTAAATTCATGGGTAGCCGGAAAATAATAAATTGTATCAGATTCCCTCAACGTAACAACATACAAGCATTGTACGTAAACAAAACCAGTAGTAAGTCCAGAGAATGTTTCAAAATAAGCATTATCGGCATTAAAAACATATGGATTTATATTTCTTCCGGAATCATCGCAACATTTCTCCACTTGACGCTGATTATAATAACATAAGTAATCAGTATCTAAAGAATCTACTGAATCAAATGAATTATTATTGCATAGAACATATTGGGGTGTACTCTCATAGATACGGATTGACATTATACGATTTCTTTCTCCGAGATCAAGAAATGCAAAATCTATTGTACGGGGTATTTCATAATCCCCATTACTTTTATGAAATCTTATAGGATAATAAATAGATTTTGTAATGAACTTACGTTGATTTCCACCAAAAATCTTAAATTCTGTTAATTTGGGTAAAGATAAATGTAATAGTTGCAATCCTTTTTTATCGTAAGTTTTTAAAGAATCTGAAGTAATTGTAATCGATACCTGAACCCACCTGGGTATATGGAGTAATTTATCATAAACAAAACAATTAATCCTAACAGGCATAGTAGCACTGGTGAGTGGGGCAGCCCCACCAGCACCCCCTACTCCTACTTGAGCGTCCATACCCCCCTTCATTCTCTTAGTTCTACGATTAATCTGAGTTCTCTTTTTTCGTTTTGTTCTACGATTAATCTGAGTTCTTTTACTTTTTTTAGTATTTTTAAAAGATCTTCTTTTGAGACTGCGTTTCGCTCTTTTGACTCTTTTGACTTTCGAACGAGTTCTTTTGGTAGCCATATATA
>Ga0307488_10000464_pt1 | contig 33358 bp, 27 predicted proteins | sample SB02metaG_FD_202248 | JGI IMG/M metagenome (GOLD analysis project Ga0307488, IMG submission 202248) | Sea-ice brine microbial communities from Beaufort Sea near Barrow, Alaska, United States - SB 0.2 | ecosystem: Environmental > Aquatic > Marine > Coastal | place: USA: Alaska | collected...
TGGCGATCGGGGTGTTGGTCGCAGGCTTGCTGCAATGGCTGTTTTTGTGGCCGGCCTTGCTCAAGACCGGGGTCTGGTCGCCGTTGAGCTGGAAAACCCAGCACCCAGGGGTCAAGAAGATCCTGTTGCTGATGTTGCCGGCGCTCTTTGGCGTCTCAGTCAGTCAGATCAACCTACTGCTCGATACCATCCTGGCCAGCTTCCTTGAGGATGGCTCGATTAGCTGGCTCTACTATTCGGACCGGCTGACCGAGTTGCCCCTGGGGGTTATTGGCATCGCCATTGGCACGGTGCTGTTGCCGCGCCTGGCGACCCTGCATGCCGGTCGCGACGTGGCCCTGTTCGAGCGCACTCTGGCCTGGGCGATCCGCCTAGTGTTATTGATTGGCTTACCGGCAATGGTGGCGCTGGCGCTGTTACCGAATGAGTTGCTGACGTTGTTATTTCAATATAAGAATTTCACCAGTCTCGATGTCGAGCGCAGCGCCCTGAGCTTGGCCGCCTATGCGCTGGGGTTGCCGGCCTTTATGTTGATTAAAATATTGGCACCGGCTTTTTTTGCCCGCCAGAATACTCGCACCCCGGTGCGCATCGGTATCCAGGCCATGGCCTGGAATATGGTTTTCAACCTGCTATTGATTCTGCCTTTGGCGCACGCTGGGTTGGCACTGGCGACCTCGCTGTCGGCCTGGCTCAATGCCGGTCTACTCGCCTGGCATCTGCGCAAGGAGGGGCTCTTGCCGCACTGGGCGATGCTCTGGCCGACCATCCTGCGTACCCTGGTCGCCAGTAGCGCCATGGCCTTGGTACTCTGGGGCATGACCCAATCCGCGGCCTTAGCCTTGCCAAGTGATTTCCTAGGCCGTGCCGAGGTGGTCGGCCTGCTGGTGGTGGTCGGCCTGGTCAGCTACAGCCTGACGCTGTTACTGGTTGGCCTGCGGCCAAAGGACATTAAGCATCCCTAATAGCGAGCAGGACAGCCCGATTCCTTTTCGGTATACTGCTCGGCCAAATTTCCCACGCTGGCCCGCCATGCGCATCTCTCGTCTGCCACACCAAGCCTTACCCGCCGCTGCCGTGACGATCGGCAGCTTTGATGGCGTGCATCTGGGCCATCAGCAAGTGATTCACCGGCTGATCGAGCAGGCCCGGCAGCGCGCGCTGGTATCGGTGGTGGTGACCTTTGAGCCGCAGCCGCGTGAGTTTTTGACGCCAGGCGATGCCCCGGCCCGATTGACGTCCTTGACAGACAAGGCGCGGCGCTTAGCGCAACTGGGGGTCGACCATTTGGTGGTCTTGCCCTTTAATGCGGCGTTGCGCAGCCTGAGTGCTCAGGACTTTGTTGAGCAAATCTTGCAGGGCAGGCTGAACACTCGCTGGCTGCAGATTGGTGACGATTTTCATTTTGGCGCCGATCGCGCTGGCAATTTCGAGTTTTTACAGCACTTCGACTTTGAAGTGACCGATCTGCCCTCACTCTGTGTTGATGGGCAGCGCATCAGCAGCACCGAGGTGCGCGAGCGTATTGCTCAGTATCAGTTGGCGGCGGCACAGGCCCTGTTGGGCGAGCCGTACACCCTGTCGGGGCGCGTAATCTATGGCCGCCAGCTGGGCCGGACCATTGGTGTGCCGACCGCCAATCTGCTGTTGCCGCACCACCGTCTGGCGACCGACGGCGTCTTTGCCGTTACGGCCGTCATCGCTGGCCGAGTACTGCAGGGTGTGGCCAATCTGGGCACCAAACCGACTGTGGGCGACAGTCGGTACTGGCTCGAAGTGCATTTTTTTGATTTTGACGGGGACCTTTATGGCCACCGTATTTCAGTGCAGCTGCATAAGCGGCTGCGCGGGATCGAAACATTTGCTAGTCTTGACGCGCTGAAAATTCAGATTCAGCATGATATGCAAGCCGCACACGCTTGGTTTGCGCAACCTATGGAAGTGAAACGCACCGATGACTGACTATAAAGCAACCCTGAACTTGCCGCAGACGGATTTCCCGATGCGCGGTGACCTGGCCAAACGTGAACCTGTAATGCTCGAAAACTGGGAAACCAAGGGCATTTACCAGCAGATTCGCGCGGCCAGCCTGGGTCGCCCCAAGTTTATTTTGCACGATGGTCCGCCCTATGCAAACGGGCCCCTGCATATCGGTCATGCGGTGAATAAAATCCTCAAAGACATCATCGTTAAATCGAAGGGTTTTAATGGCTTCGATGCACCCTATGTGCCCGGTTGGGACTGTCACGGTCTGCCGATCGAACACAAGGTAGAAACCATGATCGGTCGGGCCGGCGACAAGGTCGACTTTAAGACGTTTCGCGCCAAGTGCCGCGAATACGCGCACACCCAAATCGATGTCCAGCGCGCCGGTTTTAAACGCATGGGCGTGTTTGGCAGCTGGGATAACCCCTACCTGACAATGAATTTCCAAACCGAAGCCGACATCATTCGTGCGCTCGGCAAGATTGCTGCATCCGGCCATCTGGTGCGCGGTTTTAAGCCGGTTTACTGGAGTGTGGTCGGCGGTTCGGCCTTGGCTGAAGCCGAGGTGGAGTACCACGATAAGGTATCGTTCAGCGTCGATGTCGCTTACAGCGCCCGAGACGACAGCAAGGTTTTGGCGGCGCTCGGCAGCAGCGTGGGCGAAGGCCCAGTGCAGGCGGTGATCTGGACCACAACGCCTTGGACCCTGCCGTCGTCGCTGGCCATCTCGGTCGGTGCCGAATTGGATTATGCTCTGGTGCAAAGCACGCATCTGGATCAGCCGGTGCGACTGATTGTCGCCGAGGCGCTGTTGGAAAGCTTCCTGGCCCGCACCGGCTTGGTCGAAACGGCCGTGTTGGCGCATTTCCCCGGTGCCGTGTTGGAAAATCTGGTCTTTAGCCATCCGTTCTATGATCGGGATATTCCGGTCCTGTTGGGCGAGCACGTCACGCTCGACGCCGGTACCGGCTGTGTCCACACCGCGCCCGACCACGGCGTGGAAGACTTTGTCGTCTGCGGCCGCTATGGCATCGAAACGATCAATCCGCTCGACGATAAGGGCGTGTTTCGCGCCAATGTCGAGTATTTTGCCGGTGAGCACGTTTACAAGGTCGATCCGAAAGTCATCGCCCTGGTCAAGGAACGCGGCCATTTGCTCAGCGAAGGCAAGCTGACGCACAGCTACGCCCATTGCTGGCGGACCAAGACACCCCTGATCTACCGTGCCACACCGCAGTGGTTTATCAGCATGGACGAGCAGGGTTTGCAAGAGCAGGCCATGCAAGCGATCAAGGGCGTGCGTTGGGTGCCCGCCTGGGGCCAAAATCGCATCGAGGCGATGGTCGGTCAGTCGCCCGATTGGTGTATCTCGCGCCAGCGTACCTGGGGTACGCCGATCACCTTTGTGGTACACAAAGAAACCGGGTTGTTGCACCCACAATTACAACAGATCATCGAAGCAGTCGCCTTGGCAGTCGAACAGTCGGGTATGGACGCCTGGTACGATTTCGATCTGAGTTCGGTCATCGATGATGCCGATCAGTATGAAAAAACTAAGGATACTCTGGATGTCTGGTTTGACTCCGGTGTCAGTCATTATTCAGTTCTGACCAAGCGCCCAGAATTGGCACAATACCCGGCCGATATGTATCTGGAAGGGTCTGATCAGCATCGCGGCTGGTTCCAGTCGTCGTTAAAAACCGCCGTCGCGATGAACGGCAGTGCGCCCTACAAGCAAGTGCTGACGCACGGCTTTGTGGTCGACGAGAAGGGCTACAAGATGTCCAAATCGTTGGGCAATGGCATGGAGCCGCAAGAGGTCTTTAATCAGTTTGGTGCCGATGTCTTGCGGCTTTGGGTGGCCTCGACCGACTATTCTGGTGATATGGCGTTCTCTAAGGCGATCTTAACGCGCACCTCGGACTCGTATCGACGGATTCGCAATACCGCCCGCTTCCTGGTGTCGAACCTGAATGGCTTTGAACCTACCCGTGACGCCCTGGGTGTCGACAACTTGCTGGCCCTGGATCGCTGGGCCATCGACCGAACCCTGACAGTACAAAACGAATTGGCCGAGCTCTACGACAACTATCAGTTTGTTCAAGTAGTGCAAAAAATTCACCATTTTTGCGCGCTCGATATGGGCGGTTTTTATCTCGACATCATTAAGGACCGGCTGTATACCGCGCAGGAAAACTCTCTGGCACGACGTTCGGCGCAGACGGCCATGTATCACGTACTGCAAGCTATGGTGCGCTGGATAGCGCCGATCCTGAGCTTTACCGCCGATGAGCTGTGGCCCTATATTCCCGGCCAGGATAAGACCACCGTCTTTACCGAGACCTGGTACCCAGGACTGACCGCATTCGGCGCCGATGAGGCGATGAATTCGGACTACTGGGCCCTGGTTCAGCAAGTCAAGGACGGCGTCAATGGCGTGCTCGAGCAAGCCCGGAGCGAAGCCAAGGTCGGTGGTTCCCTAACCGCCGAGGTAACTCTTTACTGTGACGCCGAGCTCACCGCCACCTTATTGCAATTGGGCGACGAGCTGCGCTTTGTCACCCTGACCAGTGGCGCCACTCTGGCCGATCTGGCGACGGCACCCAATGACGCGGTGCAGACCGAGTTGTCAGGCTTGAAGGTCGCGGTGGCCAAGTCGGCCCTGACCAAGTGCGGACGCTGCTGGCATCAAACTGCCGATGTTGGCCATCAGTCAGCGCACCCTGAACTCTGTGGTCGCTGTGTCGAGAATGTCAGCTCTGCTGGTGAACAACGGCACTTCGCCTAAGCCCAGCCAACCCTCTCCCCGCTGCGTTGGAGAGGGACATTTAATTTAGTCAGTTGGTACCCAGAGGGTATCGCTGTCCCCGGAGAGGGCAATTCAATGGCACAAATACATGAAAATTCCAAGGTTACCCTGCATTTTACCTTGCGTCTGCTCGATGGCCAGGTCGTCGACGGTACCCCAGAGCAGAGCCCAGCGACCTTGACGATTGGCGACGGCAATCTGCCGGTCGGCTTTGAACGTCATTTGCTCGGTCTGGAAGCCGGCGATCGGCGTACCGTTCGGGTTGGCCCCGAAGATGCCTTCGGTCAGCTTAATCCAGCGAATCTGCAGACCTACAAGAAAGACCAATTTGCCGAGGCCGGTGAGCTGACCTCCGGTATGGTCATTGCCTTCAAGGATGCCGCTGGCTCGGAGTTGCCCGGGGTGATCGCCGATATTCAGGCCGAATCGATAGTGGTCGATTTTAACCACCCCTTGGCCGGTAAGGATCTCGACTTTGAAGTCGAAATTGTTGAAGTGGGAGTCGCTGCGCATGGACATTAGTCTCGCCAATCCACGCGGTTTTTGTGCCGGTGTGGATCGGGCCATCGATATCGTCAATCGCGCCCTGGAAGTTCATGGCGCGCCGCTCTATGTCCGTCATGAGGTGGTGCATAACAAGTTTGTGGTCGAAGACCTAAAACAGCGCGGTGCCATCTTTGTCGACGAACTGGACCAGGTTCCGGATGACAATTGGGTGATTTTCTCTGCTCACGGCGTCTCCCAGGCGGTCCGCCAGGAAGCTACTCAGCGGGGTCTGCGTGTTTATGACGCGACCTGTCCGCTGGTCACCAAAGTGCATCTGGAGGTCACCAGCTTTGCCGATCAGGGCATGGAATGCATTCTGATCGGCCATCGCGGTCACCCTGAGGTTGAGGGCACCATGGGGCAATACCAACGGCAGCAGGGCGGTGGTATCTATCTGGTCGAAAACGAACAGGACGTAGCCAGCTTGCAGGTCCAGAATCCGGCGCTGCTGGCCTATGTGACCCAAACAACCTTATCGATGGACGACACGGCGCGAATTATCGATGCCCTCCGGGCCAAATACCCAGACATTCAGGGGCCGCGCAAGGATGATATTTGCTATGCCACGCAAAATCGCCAAGATGCGGTTAAAACCTTATCGGCCGAATGCTCGGTGGTGATCGTGGTCGGTTCGCCCACCTCATCGAACAGCAATAGACTGCGCGAACTGGCCGAGCGCATGGGTTGTAGCGCTTATTTGGTCGACAGTGTCGAACAGCTCGATCCGGCCTGGTTCGATGGCTGTCAACGTATCGGCGTGACCGCTGGCGCCTCAGCCCCGGAAATACTGGTTAAGCAGGTTATAGACGGACTGCAACAGCTTGGTGCTAATGCGGCGATCGAATTGGCCGGCGTGAAAGAAAACATCACCTTCTCCATCCCCAAAGAATTGCGCCTGACCCCTGCTGACTGAAAGCGGAACCGGTTAACAGAAAACAGCCCACTGACACCACTTGTCGCAGCATATTGACCGTTTATCTTCACGGTCACTATGGCGGCCATTCCCGCTCTACAATGCTTCCCAGTTATATATGTGAGGCACCTATGAAACAGATCCGAGGTTTTACGCTGCTTGAGTTGATGGTTACGGTACTGATTTTGGCGATAATTTCCGCCTTTGCAGCACCGTCTTTCAATAATCTGATACGGCACACTAGAATCGACTCCAATACCACCAAGATTCGCAGTGCGTTGAACTATGCCCGGTCAGAAGCGGTTAATCTGGGTTCGACCGTGACGGTTTGCTCCAGTACCGATTTCGAAACCTGTGATGGGGATGAGCAATGGGAGTCAGGCTGGATTGTTTTTTGGGATATCGACGCTGGGGGTGATTTCGATGGCGACGCCACAATCACCCCCTGCGAAACCGGAAAGGACTGTCTGTTGCGGGTGTGGGATGCATTGCCCGATGGTGCGGACCTGCTCGAAGCCAATGATGAGAGCTTTGTTACCTTTACGGCACAGGGTGCGGTTTTCGACGCTAAGAACTTTAGTCTGGATCTGACCATGCCGGAGTGCGCTGCAGGTGAAATGCGCACCCTAAGCCTTAATGCCATCGGCCGCCTTGCCGTGAGCACAGGAGACTGCCCATGAGACTAATAGTCGCAGCCAAGCCAATGCCCTTCGCCGCACGCCAGAGTGGGGCGAGTATGATCGAAGTATTGGTCGCCAGCTTGATTTTCTCGATCGGGCTACTCGGTGTGGCCAGTACCCAAACGGTCGGCCTGACCAATACGCAGAGCGCTCTGCACCGATCCTATGCCGCGCAATTGTCTTATGAACTGGTAGACATTATCAGAGCCAATCCCGTTGAAGCGCGCAAGGCGACCAGTGTTTTTATCAATTACGATACCACCGGCACCGTACCGACCTCGGTTGCAACCTGCCTAGAGGAAAGCACAACTGGCTGCAGGACTGATGAGATGGCCGATACAGTGCTGGCCCGGTGGACCGCACGCCTGCAAGCTACCCTGCCCGACGGCGAGGCCGAGCTGACTCGGAATGGGGAAATCTTTGAATTGCGCATCCGTTGGGCCGACTTCCGCAGCGACCAAATGAAGCAGGCAATAAACGAGGACGACGACGGTATAGCAGCCGACGATGTTGATAAAATTGCCGATCGCATTACGGAATTTCGCATATGAACAGAACCCAACAGCAGGGCCTGAGCTTGGTTGAACTGATGGTGGCCGTCGGCCTAGCCAGTTTTATTATTGCCGGCATTATTCAGGTGGTCTTGTCCAATCGACAAGCCTTTAACCTCACCGAATCGATGGTGCGGGTGCAGGAGAGCGGTCGCTTCGCGCTAAATTTCATTGCCGATGACTTGCGCCAGAGCGGCGGTTATGGCTGTACTCCGACCTTCGATGCGGTCACTCAGAATATTCAGTCTTTTGACAACGACATGAGTGATATTAATGCTATTCAAACTACCGCGGGGGGCGACCTTGCAAGCAGTGAAGACGGTGATGAGGTTGCGGGCTTATTTGATGAACCCGATACCCTGGCGCTACTTAGGCTCAACCAAAACAGCGCGACCCTCGGCGCAGGGATAACGGCACCTACTACGCTGACCTTGTCGGGTGAAGGGGAGTTCAAAAAAGACGATTACGTGTTGGTCAGTAATTGTGAGGTGGCTGACCTGGTCCAGCTCAATACCGGTACGTCCGACATTCAGATGGTCAGTGCCAGCAATAGCTTGCGTTACAGCTTTTACTCGCGGCAAGACAAGCGTTCGACTATCAATGAAATCGAACACCGAGCTTTTACAGTAGATACCGATAGCAATGAGTTGGTGTTGACTATTAATGGCGTGAATCCACAGGTCCTGCTCGGCGGCATCGAAAATATCCAATATAGGTACGGCGTCGATTTGGATGGGGATCTGGTGCCGGATTACTTTGCCGATATCGACGATATTCCGGCGGCCAGGATCGACGATATAATGGCCGTTCATGTTAGCGTGCTGACCGTCTCAGGCAGTCTGGCCGAGGGCGATGTCCAAGCGGTCACCAGCTCGCCCCAGAGCATTTCCTTCAATGGCAGAGCAGATCCCTTGGTTATGAACGATAACCGCTTGCGCAAGGTGTTTGAAACCACCGTCATTCTTCGTAATAGGATGAACTGATATGCATTCATTAACCCTAGCCAGAAAGCAACAGGCCAATCAACCTATCCAAAAACAGCAGGGCGCGGTGCTGATTATCGCCCTGGTGATGTTGCTGATCCTAACCCTGCTCGGGGTCTCGGTGATGGAGTCGTCGGTGGTGGAAGAACGGATGGCCGGTAACAACCTCGATCGCAACATTGCCTTTCAGGCGGCCGAAGCCTCATTACGGGCGGGCGAGGCCCAAGTCGCCAGTTTTGGTAATAGACCGGAGCCGGTCAACGGTGTCGCATCTGGCTCGGTGTCCATCTTGGATACGATAGCGCCGATCCTGGGCGGAAATACAGCAAGCTGGTGGGCCGGGCAACCGGAAACCTGGTGGGACACTAATGGCATAAAATACGACAAGAAGTTTGAAGGCACCCTGAAAGAGCCCCGCTATGTCATCGAGGAATACGACGAAGTCTGTGACGGTGCAGTCGATCCAACGATTCGCCAATGTAAGATTATTTATCGGGTCACTAGCATCGCCTGGGGTGCCCGTAATTCAGCAGTTCTATTGCAGTCTCTCTATGCGAGAAGGTACTAATTATGAAAAACAGTCCGATAGTGTTCAATAACCCAAGGCTGCACCGACTGGGTTTCTTTGTGGCCATGTCGATCGCCGGCGGACTGAGTTCTGCGGCCGATCTGAAACTGGCCGATGCGCCTCTCTTCCTAGCCAGCGGGGTCCAACCCAATATCTATTTCATCGTCGATGATTCCGGCTCGATGTGGTGGGAAACCCTCTTCACCAAGGAGGCCACGGCTGACTTTGGCATGCCATCGAATGCTAGCGGCACCTCGACGGTAGACATCAGTCCGAGTATCTACACGAATTCTGATACCACCCCGAATCAAGGTGAGATTTTAAGGACCTGTGTTGGCGTCAACGCCCTGCATTATAATCCTACTAAGGTCTATACACCTTGGGTTGGCAAGGACTCCAATAACAATACCTTTGCCAATCAGTCCGTTAATGCTGCAAAAGATTCACCCTACGATAGCAACAACGCAACCAACTTGACGGTTACGGATGGCAGTGATGACCGGTCGGGTTATTTCCCCTGGATTGATCACGACGACGACAAAACTCTCGATGAATATGTCGATACCAATGGCAACGGTCAGCTGGATGTCTTCATCGATCACAATGGCAACGGTCAGTTTGACGGTTGGGTCACCATTACGGATGATGGAGACGATATCACCCTATTCGAGAGTGAGCTGGAATGCCCTGATCCTAACGTGATTGATAATCAACTGAGTGACAACGAAACCAAAGACTTCCTAAATACCTGGTTGGTAGCGGTCGAGGACATGTCGGCCGCCGAGCAGACCAATTTCGCCAACTGGTATTCCTATTACCGAAAACGCACCTGGGTGGCCAAGCGAGCGCTGTCAACCATTATCGGCGACTCGACAGCCCGTATGGGCATTACCACCATCTGGAGCAGAATCACCGAGAAAGTGGCCGATGTCGATAATATATCGACGCCCTATAACAGCACCGCTAACAGCAATAAAGACCAACTGATGAAGAGTATGTTCAGCATCGGCGCAAGCAACGGCACGCCTCTGCGCCGGGCGCTTGAAACAGCCGGTGAGTACTTTGAGGAAGCCCCAGGTACGGGGCCTATCTTGCAGGAGGCTTATGGAGGGGCTTGTCAGCAGAACTTTGCCATCCTAATGACCGATGGGGTCTGGAACGGTTACAGCCCGAATGCCGGCAACCAGGATGCAAATACCTCATCGCCCTTCGATGGTGGCCTCTATGCCGATGACTATTCCGACACGCTGGCCGATGTTGCGATGAAATACTATAAGAACGATCTCCAGTCCTCACTGGCCGATAAGGTGCCCACGAACCCGGCGGATACCAATACCGCCCAACATCTGGTGACCTACACCGTTGCCTTCGGGGTGTCGGGTACGCTCGACGACAGCATTGAACCAGGCGACACCGGTTGGTCGGGTTGGCCTAGGCCCAGTTCGAACGATGATGAGACCATCGATGACTTGAGGCATGCGGCATACAATGGTCGCGGACTCTTCTTGAACGCCGGGGATCCACAAGAACTGATCAGCTCGCTCAACGGGGCGGTTCAGGATATCCAGGGACGGGACGCGTCCGCCTCGGCGGTGAGTGTCAACACCGGTTCGATTTCGTCTTCGACCATGCTCTTTCAGGCCGAATTTAACAGCCAGAAGTGGACCGGTAAAATAAATGGTATTCCGGTCAACTTAGACGGTTCACTGGATCTGGCCAATAAAGAATCGGCCTCTAAAGTTCCGCTACACGGTGACCGAACGATCGTCACCTATGATGGCAGCGCTGGTGTCCCGTTTCAGTGGGCCAGTCTATCCACCGCGCAAAAAGTTCTAGTCAATACTCAGGATACATTGAATTACACCCGTGGCGATCGCAGTCAAGAAAGCGAGCAAAATGGGAGTTTTCGTGATCGATCACTATTGGCCCCATCTCTCGGACCCTTGGGTGATATTATTAACTCTGCCCCGGCCTATGTCGGTAACCCGGATTTCCTGTACCCGGATTCAATTGAAGCGAAACCATACAGTACCTATCGCCGAGATCCCGATGGTGATGGTCTCTCTACAACTATTGGATACTTGGAGTTGTATCGAACCCCAGTACTCTATGCCGGCTCCAATGATGGCATGTTACATGCCTTTAATGTGGATCCGACCCTCAAGGGCACGCCAGCGTTTGGTCTGGAAATATTTGCCTATGTGCCGACTCCGGCTATGAAACATTTACCCGTTATTGCCCATAAGGATTACCGCCATGCCTATTCAGTGGACGGATCGCCAGAAGTAGCCGATGCCTATTTCGATACTAGCTGGCATACAGTGCTGGTCAGCGGGATGAACGCAGGTGGCCAGGGCATCTTTGCCTTGGATGTATCCAATCCCAATGCCTATACCTCGGAGGACGCTGCAGCCGCGACAGTTTTATGGGAATTTACCGATGACGATGACGCTGACCTGGGTTTTACCTTTGGCAAGCCGACTATCGCAAAGGCCAATAACGGTAAATGGGTGGCGATCTTCGGGAATGGCTATAACAACACCAACAGCACCGTTGACGATAGCAATGTCGGCAGTGGCACGGCACTGCTCTATATAGTCGACCTAGAAACCGGTGCACTGATTAAAAAAATCGACACCGGAATAAACGCTCTATCGACCCCGAATGGATTGTCGACACCGACGACGCTGGATTCAGACGGTGACTATAGGGCCGATGCCGTCTACGCCGGAGACCTAGAGGGTAATATGTGGAAGTTTGATATTTCCAGTGCCGACCCGGCTCAGTGGGGTGTCGCATATCTAACCGGTACCACACCAACACCGCTCTATACCGCTTGTGCAGAGGAGCCTTGTAGTACAACTAATCGCCAACCCATTACCGTTAAACCACAAATTGGCCTGAACAAGGGTGCTACCGGCTATCTCGTCTACTTCGGTACTGGTACCTATTTCATGGAGAACGACAACCAGAATAATGGCCTACAGTCTTTCTATGCTATCTGGGATAAGGATACCTCTACTTTAACCAGCTTCAATAAGTTCCATCTGCTGCAGCAGGATATTATCGAGGAAGTGGGCGTCACGACGGCAAACCTGGATGACAATGGTAACCCCATTGTTATCTACCAGCGGGCAACTACGAATTTTCCGATCTATTGGCATAAGGATACCGGATTGCCGGTTGATGGCCTCGATGACGATTTACTCGCCGATACGCATCTGGGTTGGTATATGGATCTGGTTAATACCGACGGGGGTAATACCGATGGCAAGGGTGAGCGATCGGTGAGTAACCCGATGTTAAGAGACGGCAGTATTATTTTTGTCACAGCGGTTCCGGACCAAGATCCCTGTTCCTACGGCGGCACCAGCTGGTATATGGAACTCAATTCGGTGACAGGATCTCGACCCGAGACGCCGATAATCGATGTAGATGGCGATGGCGATGTCGACGAGGATGATTATATTTCGACCATTAGTATGGGCGATGTAGCCAGTTCGGGCACCAGTTCCAACTCCTTGGCGACTTCGCCGATCTGTATCACGCTGCCCAACGGGGTGGAAACCTGTAAGTCGAATACCTCCGATGCCAGTATTTTGGAAGTCGAGCGAGATGCCGGGGTCTTGTTAGGGCGCTGGATGTGGCGTGAATTGTGAATGGCTCAATAGAGGAAATGATTATGCGTAAAATAATTCAGGTGATGGCAATGGTTGCCTGTATCTTACTACCGGGCTTGGGCCACGCGGCTGAACTGGGCTTAGAACGGTCTATGGAACAGTTTGTGGAGCGGGTCATTGGTATAGATACCGATCTTGCCCGGTTGCAGCTGGGCGACCGATCCTTTAACTATACAAACTTCACTATCGTGCAGCAATATCAGCGCGATCCGGATCAACGTCTGCCGCTTAAGTCAGTGACCGAGGGTACCTGGGTACTGATCGATGCGGAATATTCGGTTGACGCAAAGCGTTATATTGCTCGACGACTGCAGCTGTTACCCAGCGAAGCGGTGGCTAAGCAATTACTGGAAAACCTCTTAACTGAGTAGAACAGGGCCGGTACCGATACCGGCCAAAGGCTAAATGATTTCTGACCAAAGTTGGATTCCAATGAAAACACACAATACCGGCTTTACCCTAATGGAGCTGATGATAGTTGTAGCGATCATCGGTATCTTGTCTGCCATTGCCTATCCCAATTATGTGCAATATGTCGATAATGCCTACCGGAATGACGCTCAGGCGGCGCTTATTTCTCTGGCGGCCCATATGGAACGACGATTTACCGAAAATAATAGCTATTGCGACAGCGGTAGCGATGCGGAGACGGATTGTGGTGCTGCAGCCGGTGACAGTGGGGCGCCGGCATTTTTTGCTGCCAGTGTTCCATTAGACGGTGGTACCGCGGTCTATGATCTGGAGATTAACTCCTCGGTGTCGGCGACTGCCTTTGACATTCGCGCCATTCGAGTCGCCGGCCAGCGCATGGCGAACGATGATTGCGGCGACTTTATCTATACGCAAACCGGCCTTAAAAGCCAGGTGAATAACGCCGAAGACTGTTGGTAAACTCAGGGTTTAACGGTCACATCGTGCTAGCTCCCAGCGACTGTGACTAATGCGCATAGGTTGCTGTTGGTCATTGCGTTGGCTATAGAGTTTGGCTCGACCGAGAACATTGATCGTCATATGGTAAGCGGTTTTATCGAGCTGCCCAAAGGGGCATAGAGTAAAACCGCCGGCCATGCCAAGATAGGTATTGTGCCCTCTGATATCCCCAAAGCGGAAGAAGGGCTTGCCCAAGTTGTAGTAACCGAACCGAGCTTCGGCTTTAGGTTGCAATACCCGCAAGATCTGCTCATCAGCATCCAATACTCTATTATTGTTCGAGTCGGTGAACAGTGCCCATTCCTGATGCATATCCTCGATACACTGACTCGCCTGCAGGGGGCACAGGGTAACAATGGTATTTTCCAGCACGGCAGATGCCCGGGCAAAAGAAAAAAGATGCAGCCAGCGGTTTTTTTCCTGATAGGCGATATAGGATCGACTCAGATCCTCCAATCTTGGTATTGAGGTGCCGGTGATAATCATCAGGATTGCGACTACCACTATAAACTCTATGAGGGTAAAGCCTTTGCTGTTCATTTGCCGTCCCTGCAAAGTCATTTTACCGCTATGGTAACCATTGCCAGGTCAGCTGGTGAAGCGCGACCGTTAAAGTATAATCAAGTAATACATTTGGTTTAGTGAGGCTATTCCAACCCCAGTTTCTTCAACCGATACCGCAGTGCCCTAAAGGTAATACCCAGGCGTTTAGCTGCCGCGGTTCGGTTCCAGCGGGTTTCTTCCAAGGCCTGTTCAACCACATTGCGCTCTATATCCATCAGGTAATCCTCCAGCGATACCCCCTCTGGCCGGGCCGCTAACACCGAGGCCTGTATTGGAGAGGTCAAGGGGTTTTGGCCGCTATTCAGATTCAGATCTGCCGCACCGATGGTGTCGTCCTCACACATGGCGAAAGCGCGTTCGAGAATGTTTTCCAACTCTCGGACATTGCCCGGGAAGCTATACAGGCTGAGCGCTTTTTTGGCTTCGGCGTTGAGCTTGGCCGCCGGCAGATCATAGTTGCCGGCAATGCGCTGGAGTATTTGCTGACTCAATAGGGGGATATCGTCGGTCCGCTCACGTAAGGCCGGAATGGCCAAGGAAATAACATTGATGCGATAGAACAGGTCCTGACGAAACTCGCCCAGCTCGACCATGGTGTCGAGATGTTTATGAGTGGCACTGAGGATCCGCACGTCGACATCAATCTCATTTTGCGCGCCGATGGGGCGGACCTTCTTCTCCTGGATAGCCCTCAATAGCTTGACTTGCATGGCCAAGGGCAAATCGGCAACCTCATCAAGAAACAGAGTGCCACCATTGGCGGCCTGAAAAAACCCCAGCTTGTCTTCAGTTGCCCCGGTAAAAGCTCCCTTCTTGTGACCAAAAAACTCACTCTCCATCAGTTCAGACGGGATAGCACCGCAGTTCACTGGAATAAACGGACCCTGGACGCGAGGTCCCAGGGTGTGGATCTTACGAGCCGCCAGTTCCTTGCCAGAACCGGACTCACCCTGGATAAAAACCGGTGCCTGACTGAACGCCAGTTTGCGGACTTGTTTCTGCAACAGCTGCATTGCCGCCGACTGGCCCATATCCAACGGTTCGGCGGTATTACCTGAGTCGGTTTTTTGCGCGGTTTGGTTCTTTACCTTGAGTGCCTGGTTAATCAGGTTGCGCAGCTTGTTGACATCGATCGGTTTGGAGACGAAATCAAAGGCACCGGATTTGAGCGACTCGATCGCCAGGTCCATATTACCGTGTGCGGTAATCACCGCGATCGGAGTATCCGGTTTGGTTTCGGCAACATAGCGCACTATATCTAGGCCATTGCCATCGGGTAGGCGCATATCGGTTAAGATCAGGTCTACATCGGTGTTTTTAATGGCCAGAATGGCGGACGACACATCGATGGCGCTGCAGCTCTCTATACCCATTCGCATCAGGGTGATTTCGAGCAATTCCCGTATATCCGGTTCGTCGTCGATAACTAGAACACGCTGGGCGGTCGACATAGGGCGCAATTCCTTTTAAGGGTGATTAATGTTGGTGGATTGACTGAGCGCATGGGCAAACACAATCCGGAAACAACCACCACTGCGCTCCGGTACATAAGACAATTGCAGGCGGTTAGCTTCACACAGTTCTTTGGCAATATAAAGCCCCAAGCCAGTGCCGCTGTGCTCGGTGGTATAAAAGGGTTCAAACAGATTTTTAATCTGCTCGCCTTGGACACCCAGGCCCTCATCCTCGATATCGAGATAGTATTGTTCGGTGTCAGTCAATTTACCTGTTGCCAGCCTCAGGCGCCGCTCGCCAACATTTAAATTGCTATAGCGTAAGCCATTATCGATGAGGTTGTGCAACACCTGTTTGATCTGATTGATGTCGATGTCGATGCTGAAATCGAGGTCGGCAATAATCTGAATCTTATCCTGCTGACGGCTGGTTTCCAGCTCTCGCTCGGCCAAACACTGCTTGAGCAGCGCGCTCAGCTCGATGGTCGTTATTCGGCTCGGTCGCCGACGGGACAATTCCAGTATGGTCTCGATGATCGTGTTGACCCTTAGCGAATGGGTGTGAATCATCGCCAACAGCCGCTTGTCGGCCTGTTCCAGTGCCGGTGATTCATCGAGTAACTGGGCGGCATGGCTAATGGCACCGAGTGGGTTGCGTATCTCATGCGCGATGGAGGCGGTCAGTCGCCCGAGTGAAGCCAGTTTGAGTTGTTGCGCCTGCTGCTGCATCCGCCCGGTGTCCTCCAAAAAAATAATCAGGTCACTAAGTATAGTCGGTTGCAGACGGGCAAAGTTGACGCTTACCTTGGGATGGTCCGCATCAGCCTGAAAGGGTTCGATCTGGTTATTGGGGCTCAGCCTCCAACTGTCCAGTCGGTCCTGGATCGGTTGACTGAGCCAAAAGGGACGGGTCTCAGATACATTCATCTGGTCGCGCGCGGCATCGTTCATGAGTCGAATAGCCCCTTCGCTGGTGATCACAACAATGCCCGTGCGCATTCTTTGCACGATCAGCTCATTCAGATGGCGCAGATCCAAAATGGTATCGGCCTGGACTCGGGCCAACTGCTCAGTGGTTTTTACACGTTGGCCAACGTACTGCAAAAACAAGGTTTCGACAAAATAACCCAGACCCAGTAGGGCGGCCTGTAACAGGTCTTTGCTGCCGGTATCGACCGGTAACATTTCAGTATAGACCACGCTGGAGGTGGCGATCGCCGCAACCAGCAGGCTCTGCCGTAATGGCAAGAGCAAACCACCAATACCGACGCTGATTAACATCAGGCTGCCAAAGCCACTGTCGACACCGCCGCTATAACGCATGATCAGCATGAGCAGCAGAAGATCGGTGATCAGCAATACTGTAACCGGGGTTTCTGACAGCTGCTCATTAACCGTCAATAACATGCCCAGGATCGTTAGGATTAAATATATCAGGGTTGCCAATTGCAGCCCCTCGGGATTAAGGCTGGGCAGGAGCACCTTGGCGGTTTCGGGTAACAATGCCAGAACACAGAGGCCGGTCGCTAGGATGAGGCGGAAGATACCAAAACCAAACAACAGTTGTTGCACGCGAAACACGGGATGGCTGAGTTTAAGACTAAAGCTCATAGCTTGACTTCTGTTTGAGGTTGCGGTGAGTATAAACACTGGCAGTCGCCGTGTTAATGGGGCAGAAGCCTTGTTCTGCATCAAGACAGGCTTCACACTATGACTAATTCAATCCTTAGGGCAGTTTATGAATATTCGCGTGGCGTTGGCCCAACATCGTTTTCCGGTCGGGGATATAGACGGTAACGTCGATAAAATACTGCAATTGACGCAACAGGCTATCGACCAGCAGGCCGATATGGTGGTGTTTCCGGAACTGACACTCACCGGCTACCCGCCTGAGGACTTGCTGTTGCGGCCCAGTTTGGGCAAGCGGGTCAGTGATGGCTTGCATCGACTCTTTGCCGCCAAACTGCCCATTGCCATTGTGGTCGGTTATCCGCAGCGAGAAGATGGCAAGCTGTTCAATAAGGCCATGGTTATCGATAAGGGCCAGGTGATTGCCGACTACCGTAAACAGCATTTGCCCAACTACCAAGTATTCGATGAAAAGCGCTATTTCCAAAAGGGCACTGAGACCTGCGTCTTTAGCTTTAAGGGTGCCCAAATTGCCCTAAGTATTTGCGAGGATATCTGGTACGACGGTCCCGCTCGTCGAGCTTTCGAAGCCGGCGCGCAAATCAACATCAATATCAATGGCAGTCCCTATTCGATCGATCGCACCGCCGAGCGCCACAAGCAGGTCGCTAGGGTGGTCAAACAATGGCCGATGACCACTCTCTATGTTAACCACGTCGGCGGTCAAGATGAACTGGTCTTCGATGGTGGCTCCTTCGTGGTCAATCCCAATGGCGATATTGCCCACACCGTTGCGGTGTTTAGCGCAAGCCTGGCCTTAGTCGATCTGGCCTCGGTGTCGGGTCAATGGTCCGTGCTGGCGCCGTCGATTGCGCCGGAGCCCTCTACCTCGGCTGGCCTCTATGAGGCCCTGAAGGTGGGTCTGGCCGATTACGTCAATCGCAATGGATTCGCCGGTATCATCCTAGGTATGTCCGGGGGCATCGATTCGGCCCTCAGTGCGGCCATTGCGGTTGATGCGTTGGGCGCCGATCGGGTGATGGGGGTCATGATGCCTTACCACTATACCGCCAAAATCTCCCTCGAAGACGCCGAGTCACAAGCCAGGAGTCTGGGCATTCGGTACCAGGTGCTGCCTATCGGCGCAGCCTTTGAAGCCGCGCTGAGCACCCTACAACCGGCCTTTGGCGACAAGGGTGTCGATGTCACCGAGCAAAACATGCAATCGCGCATGCGCGGTGTCTTTTTGATGGCCTTGTCGAATAAACTCGGCTTTATGGTGCTGACCACCGGCAATAAAAGCGAACTGGCGGTGGGCTACGCAACCCTCTATGGCGATATGTGTGGTGGCTACAACTGCCTCAAAGACGTGCCCAAAACCTGGGTATATACCCTGGCCAATTGGCGCAATGAACAGAGCCCTGCGATTCCAGAGCGGGTCATCACCCGGCCGCCATCGGCGGAATTAGCACCCGATCAACTGGATGAGGACAGTCTGCCGCCCTATCCCATTTTGGATGAGATTATCGAACGCTATGTCGAGCGCGACGAGAGTTTGGATACCATTGTCGCCGCCGGCTTCGAGCGCGACACGGCGCATCGGATTTTGCGCTTGATTGACCTGAACGAATACAAACGCCGACAGGCACCAGAGGGGGTACGGGTCTCCAAACGCGGTTTTGGCCGCGATCGACGCTACCCCATTACGCATGGCTGGAAGCCGGGGAACTAACAGTAATGATAAATATCTTATGGGATCTCGATGGTACCCTGATTGACTCCATGGCGGTAATCGCCCGTTGTTTGAATCAAACCGCTGACCATTTCGACTGCGCCCCGGTACCTGAGGCCAATATTCGCGCCCTGATAGGGCCGGAGCTGGGTCTAACCCTGGGGCAAATACTGCACACCGACGATGCGCTGCAGATCCAGGTGGCGAAAGAATTTTACCGCGCCTGTTATCGCCAGTGCTTACATGACAGCCCGGTCTATCCGGGCATGGTTGAGGTCCTGCAACACTTTAACCGGATCGGTGTGCGGCAGTTTGTTGCCACGGCCAAGTATCAACTCTATGCCGAACACATAATCGCACATGCTGGACTGGGTCCGCTCTTTACCGGGATCTATGGCTCCACCGAAAGCGGACAGTATGGCGACAAAAAAGAATTATTGGCCTGGTTGTTGGCCGAGGAAAATCTGCCCGCCAGCAAAACGGTGATGATTGGCGACACCCGTTATGACATGGCGGCCGGGCGGCAGCACAATCTGACCTCGCTCGGGGTCTTATGGGGCTATAGCGACCAGTCGACGCTGAGCGCGGCCGGCGCGCATCGGTGTGTTGCTGCGCCGGAGGATCTGGTTGAGGTGGTCAAGGGTTCAATGACAGCCTTCTGCTGATACCAGTCTAAGGTCGAACCCAGCCGCTGCTGGGGTGCTCTGCGTTGGGCTCACACTAGCTGGTCAGCCCTAGGGTCAGCAGTTTCAGCCACCAACGATCCTCGGCCCACTTCGGCGCTTGATAGCTACCGGAGGCGAATACCGCATGCGTCGGATAGCTCTGTTGTAAGCGCGTCAGGCTAAGTTGCCGATCTTCATCGAGATTGAGCGTGCCATAGGCCTCAACCAACACCACTAAGGCATCTGCCTCGGCGCTGACGCCGGGGTAATGTTGAATCACCACTTGGGCCCGTTCCGCGGCCGCGACCCAGGCACCGCGCCGGATATAGAAGTCGGCGACAACCAATTCGTGGCGCGCCAGGGCATCCTTGAGAACGATCATCGCCGTCAGGGTCGGTTCTCTATAGGTGCTGTTGGGAAAGCGGTCGGTAAAGTCGAGCAGGGCGAAAAAGGCTTTCTGGCCTTGCTCCGGCGATCTCATGGCCGGATCGACCTTGCCAAAAATACCCCGGTTGGCGAGAAACAGGCGATAATAGCTCATGGCGCGGATAAACCAGGCGTAGTCGACCGCCGGGTACTCTGGATTGAGGCGCGTAAAGCGATCCGCCTCAATCAGCGCCGTGGCATAGTCGCTGGCTTGATAGCGCGCGTAGATCAGATCGAGAGCCGTGGCCTGGGCATAGCGGCCAAACGGAAAGCGGCTTTGCAGGTCGGTCAAGCGTTCGATCGCCAAGCTATAGTTGCGTTTGTCGAGGTGGGTCTGCGCCGTTTTATAATAGCCGGCTTCGGTGTCCTGCGAGCTTTTGCCGAGCCCGGCACAGCCGCTTAATAGGATGGCAAGCGCCAAAAATGCCATTTGGCTCACTTTTTTTGCGCTTTGCGCTACGGTAAACATGCTATATCTCATTAAATCAGTAAAATGACTGCCATTGTAACCACAGGATACCCAAGCCTCCAATGACTGATACCACAGAATCCATCAAGGAAACGAAAATTGTCCCCGTTGAACAGGGGCATAAGCGTTTCGATCAGGTAGCTGCATTGCTTTTTGATGACTACTCACGCTCCAGAATACAGGGTTGGATCAGTGGGGGCCAGCTAACGGTAGATGGCAAGAGTCGACGCAATAAAGACAAGCTGATCGGTGGCGAAACCCTGGTGCTGGATGCCGTCTTAGAGGCGAATGAAGCCTGGGAAGCGGAAGCCATTGAATTGAATGTGGTCTATGAAGACGATCAGATTATCGTGATTAATAAGCCCGCGGGTTTGGTGGTCCATCCCGGCGCGGGGAATCCGAACGGGACCATGTTAAATGCGCTGCTCTATCGTTATCCTGAGCTTGCCTCGGTGCCGCGTGCCGGCATCGTGCATCGGCTCGATAAAGATACTACCGGCCTGATGGTCGTGGCGCGTACCCTGCAAGCACAGACCGGACTGGCCGCGCAATTGCAGGATCGCAGCATGGGGCGAGAATACTGGGCCATCTGTATGGGCGTGATGATTGCCGGCGGCACCGTTGACGAACCGATCGATCGTCACCCTAAGCAGCGCACCAAGATGGCGGTTGCCCCTTTGACTATGGGCAAGGAAGCGGTCACTCACTATCGCGTGATTAAGCGCCTGCGCAACCACACCCTGGTGCGCTGTAAGTTGGAAACCGGCCGTACCCATCAAATTCGCGTTCACATGTCGCACATTGGTAATCCGATCGTCGGCGACCCAGTTTATGCTGGCCGGTCGCGCCTGCCCAAGGGCGTTACCCTCGAGGTTATGACGGTGATGAAGCGTTTTAAACGTCAGGCTTTACACGCCGGTTATTTGGAGCTGATCCACCCGCTAACTGAGCTGCAAATGCATTGGGAAGCAGACATTCCAGCCGATTTCCAAGAACTACTCGACGAAATGGAAAATGAATTGAAGGTCTATGGTACCGAGCACGACCTATGAGTTTTAAGTTTGCGCCTTGGCCCTTGCCGGCCAATGTTCAGGCCGGGTGGACCACTCGGCAGGGCGGCGTGAGCCGAGCACCCTATGGATCTTTTAATCTGGCCCATCATGTCGGTGAGCCACCCTCGACTGTCGCCGCCAATCGGGGCTTGTTGCGCCAACGGCTACCCGGCGCACCGACTGTCACCTGGTTGCACCAGACGCACACCAATCGCGTCGTCAATGTCACTGCAGCCGATCCCCAGCAGGGCCAAGACGGCAGTTATTGCACAGCAGTCGGATCCGCCTGCTGTGTTATGACCGCAGACTGTTTGCCGGTGTTTTTCTGGCGCGCCGATGGTGCCCAGGTGGCCATAGCCCATGCAGGTTGGCGCGGGTTGGCCGATAATATTCTCCTGGCCACTCTGGCCAGCTTTGAACCGGGCAGTCGGATCTATTGCGGTATCGGGCCGGCCATTGGGCCTGCGGCCTTTGAAGTCGGCCCGGACGTAAGGGCAGCATTCAACCGTTGGCCCGGCTATGAGCGGTTTTTTCAGCCTGAGCGCGGCAAATATCTCTGTGATTTGGCTGGGCTGGCCGCGGACCAACTGTTGGCCGCAGGCGTGCAGCGGGTCTATCGAGCCAATGCCTGCACGGTACAAAACCCCGATCTCTACTATTCTTATCGCCGGGACGGGCAAACGGGTCGGATGGCCAATTTGATTTGGAAACTAGCGCTGTAAGACCGCTTAGGTGGACTTGATTCTCGTCTCCTTAGCCCATATTTTTACACCAGACTCCGTTAAAACTCATATTAGGGTAATACTATGCGCATCGATCGTCTTACGAGCAATTTACAGTTGGCATTGTCCGATGCGCAGTCGGTTGCATTGGGCCAAGATCACAGCTTTATTGAACCGGTCCACCTGTTAATCGCCCTGCTGAATCAAAAAAACACCGCCATGACCGCCTTGCTAAGCAAGGCCGGCGCTAATATGGCCAAACTAAAGACCGCTGCCGATGAGCAGTTACACCAGTTGCCGAAAATAAATGGCAACGACGACGACGTCCATATGTCGAATGACTTGGGACGGGTACTCAATCGAGCCGATAAACTCTCGCAGCAACGCAAAGACCAGTTCATTTCCAGTGAGTTGGTGCTTATGGCGATGTTGCAGGACCGGTCACGCATCGCCAAGACCCTACAGGAGGCCGGACTGATCGAAGCCGTGTTGCAGCAGGCTATAGAAGACATCCGCAATGGCGAATCGGTATCCAGTGCCGATGCCGAAGAGAACCGCCAGGCCCTAGATAAGTATACCGTCGACCTGACCGCGCGCGCCGAAGAGGGCAAGTTGGATCCAGTGATTGGCCGCGATGATGAAATTCGCCGCACTATCCAAGTGTTGCAGCGCCGGCGCAAGAACAATCCGGTATTGATCGGCGAGCCGGGGGTTGGCAAAACCGCCATCGTCGAAGGCTTGGCGCAACGTATTATCAATGGTGAAGTGCCGGAAAACCTAAAGAGCAAGCGGGTGCTATCCCTCGATCTGGGGGCGCTGGTGGCTGGTGCCAAATACCGGGGTGAATTCGAAGAACGACTGAAGGCAGTGCTCAACGAACTGGCCAAGCAAGACGGCCAGGTGATTCTCTTTATCGATGAATTGCATACGGTGGTCGGCGCCGGTAAGAGCGATGGTGCCATGGATGCCGGCAACATGTTAAAGCCTGCATTGGCGCGGGGTGAATTGCACTGCGTCGGAGCGACCACCCTGAACGAATATCGACAATATATTGAAAAAGACGGGGCCCTGGAGCGCCGCTTTCAGAAAGTTCTGGTCAGTGAACCCAATGAAGAAGATACCGTCGCCATCTTGCGGGGCCTAAAAGAGCGTTATGAAGTCCATCACGGGGTCACCATTACCGACGGCGCCATTATCGCAGCGGTCAAGTTGTCCCAGCGTTATATCTCCGATCGTCAACTGCCCGATAAGGCGATTGATTTGATCGATGAGTCAGCGAGCCGCATCCGCATGGAGATCGACTCCAAGCCGGAGTCGATGGATCGACTGGAACGCAAGCTGATTCAATTTAAGATCGAAGCTGAGGCGCTGAAAAAAGAAAGTGACCCTCAGGCCAAGTTGTCCCTGGCGCGCCTGCATCAGTCGATCGGCGAATTGGATCGGGAATATTCCGACCTGGAAGAGGTTTGGCTGGCCGAAAAGGCCGCTGTGCAGGGCTCGCAACATGTCAAAGAACAGCTTGAACAGGCCCGAGTAGAGCTCGAAGCGGCACGTCGGGCCAGCGATCTGACCAAGATGTCGGAGCTTCAGTATGGCCGCATTCCGGAGCTGGAAAAGCAGCTCGATATGGCCGGCCAAGCCGAAATGATGGACATGAAGTTACTGCAGTATCGGGTGACCGATGAATCCATCGCCAATGTCATATCCCGCTGGACCGGCATTCCGGTCGATAAAATGCTCGAAGGCGAGCGTGACAAGCTGCTGCGCATGGAAGAGGTTTTGCATACCCAGCTCATCGGCCAGCATGAGGCAGTGGTGGCGGTATCGAATGCTATCCGTCGCTCACGTTCCGGTCTGTCCGATCCGGATCGACCCAATGGTTCTTTTCTATTCCTCGGACCTACCGGTGTCGGTAAAACCGAGCTGTGTAAGGCGCTGGCTAATTTCCTGTTCGATACCACCGACGCGATGATACGCATCGATATGTCTGAGTTTATGGAGAAACATTCGGTGGCGCGCTTGATTGGCGCGCCGCCAGGTTATGTCGGTTATGAAGAGGGTGGATATCTAACCGAGGCGGTGCGCCGCAAACCCTATTCGGTGATCTTGCTCGATGAAGTCGAAAAAGCCCATGGCGATGTCTTTAATATCCTGCTGCAGGTGTTGGATGACGGTCGGCTGACCGATGGCCAGGGGCGCACCGTCGATTTTCGCAATACCGTTATTGTGATGACCTCTAACCTGGGTTCAGAGCAGATACAGCTGCTCTCGGGCGAGGCCAACTACGAGCAGATGAAAGAGGCGGTAATGACGGTCGTGGGGGACTATTTTCGACCGGAGTTTATCAACCGGCTCGACGAGGTTGTGGTCTTCCATCCGCTCGGCCGAGAGCAGATCCATGGCATCGCGAAAATCCAGTTGGCGCAGCTACACCGTCGACTGACCGAGCAGGAATTGGGTCTGGGCATCAGCGCTGCGGTACTCGACAAACTCTGCGCTGCCGGTTTCGATCCGGTCTATGGCGCACGGCCCCTCAAACGGGCGATTCAGCGTGAGCTGGAGAATCCGCTGGCGTCGGCTTTACTTCGAGGGGATTTTAATCGGGGTGATTACATCCAGGCCGAACTGGTCGACGGCCAGGTGGTGTTCAGCCAATAACTCAATGGAGCCTAAGTCGATTGCTCGATCCGACTATTTTTCGATGGACATTCCTTGACCAGTCGCTAAAATGGCTCTAGAGGCGGGTTAATACCGATCCGTCCGTGCAACAAGGTAACAGGCAGCAATATCGACGTCGGAGTTGTTGGGTAAGCAATCCACAAACGGTCGGTTGTGTTGATGTTTAGGTTTACCGACCTAAGCATTTGAATACGGGCTGAAGAAGAGCTGATAAAGCGAACGCGTTCCTGTACCACAGCAAAGGTCTATTCACATGTCAAAGTCGTCGGTTCAGCCAGAAATGCTTTCTGGTGGTGAAATGCTGTGTCGTGCGCTGCATGACGAGGGTGTCGAATTCATCTACGGTTATCCGGGTGGTTCGGTGCTCCATATCTACGATGCGCTGCATCATCAATCCAAGATCAAACACGTTCTGGTGCGCCATGAACAGGCCGCGACCCATATGGCCGATGCCTATGCGCGTGCATCTGGCAAGGCCGGCGTGGTCTTAGTGACTTCAGGTCCCGGCGCAACGAATGCCATCACCGGCATCGCCACGGCCTATATGGATTCCATCCCGATGGTAATCATTACCGGGCAGGTGATGAGTCATCTGATCGGCGGCGATGCGTTTCAGGAAACCGACATGATGGGTATTTCCCGGCCGGTGGTGAAACACAATATGATGGTGCGTGACCCGAAAGACATTCCCATGTTGATTAAGAAGGCCTTCTACTTAGCCGAAAGCGGTCGTCCCGGTCCGGTGGTCATCGATATTCCAAAAGATATGACCATGCCCAATCAGAAGTTCCCTTACCTCTATCCGGACCGTATCAAGATGCGTTCTTACAATCCGGTTAAAAAGGGTCACAGCGGTCAAATTCGCAAAGCCGTTAGCCTGATGTTACAGGCCAAGAAACCGATAATCTACGCCGGTGGTGGTGTCATCCTTGGCAAGGCCTCGGGTGAGCTGACCAAAATGGCGAAGTTATTGAACTTCCCAGTGACCAATACCCTGATGGGTTTGGGCTGTTTCCCCGGTACCGATGAACTGTTCATCGGCATGTTAGGCATGCATGGCACCTATGAGGCCAATATGGCCATGCACAATGCGGATCTGATTATCGCCGTTGGTGCCCGGCTGGACGATCGGGTGACCAATAAGGTCTCGAAGTTTTGCCCAGAGGCCAAGTTGATCCATATCGATATAGACCCGACCACCATTTCCAAACACATACTCGCTGATGTCCCCATCGTTGGGCCCGTTAAGTCGGTGTTGCTGGAAATGCTCGAGCAGATCGACCAAAGCGATCAACGCAATGATGAGGCTGCGCTGGAGCAGTGGTGGTCGCAGATTGCGCAATGGCATACTCGCCACGGTGGGCGCTATCGCACCGACGACTCGGTCAAGATGAAGCCGCAATTTGTGATCGAGACCTTGGCGCGTGTCACCAAAGGCGATGCGTACATCTGTTCCGATGTCGGCCAACATCAGATGTTTGCCGCTCAGTATTACAAGTTCAACAAGCCGAATCGCTGGATCAATTCCGGTGGCCTCGGCACCATGGGCTTTGGTTTACCGGCTGCCATGGGTGTGCAGATCAACTACCCCGAGGCCGATGTGGTCTGCGTCACCGGTGAAGGGTCGATTCAGATGAACATCCAGGAGTTGTCTACCTGCAAACAGTACGGTTTACCGGTCAAAATTCTCTGCCTGAACAATGGCTACCTGGGCATGGTGCGCCAATGGCAGGATATGAACTATGAATCGCGTTATTCCAACTCCTATATGGACTCTTTGCCGGACTTTGTTAAATTGGCCGAAAGTTATGGCCATGTCGGATTTGTCGTCGACAACGCCGATCAACTGGAAGGCACGCTGATTGAAGCCATGGCCATTCGCGATAAGGCGGTCTTTATCGACGTGCGCATCGATCCGGACGAACACGTTTATCCAATGCAGGTACCCAATGGGTCCATGTGCGACATGTTCTTGAGCAAGACGGAGCGTACCTGATGAGACACATTCTATCGGTTTTAATGGAAAATGAATCCGGCGCTCTGGCCCGCTTGGTGGGCCTCTTCGCCCAACGCGGTTATAACATTGATTCGCTCAACGTTGCGCCCACCGACGACCCGACCCTATCGCGTTTGACCCTGGTCACTCATGGCGATGAACAGATGGTGGAGCAGATAACCAAACAGTTGAACAAGCTGGTCGAGGTGGTTAAGGTGGTCGATCTGACCGAAGGCGGGCATGTCGAACGGGGTCTGATGTTAGTCAAGGTTCGGGCCACAGGGGCCCAGCGTGAAGAGGTCAAGCGCACCACCGACATCTTCCGGGCACAGATTGTCGATGTGTCGCCGACGACCTTTACCGTTATGGTGACGGGGGAGGAGGAGAAGCTGGCGGCTTTCCTCGAGGCTTTGGCCGGCACCACCATTATGGAAGTGGCCCGCACTGGCGTCTCCGGCGTTGCTCGTGGTGAAAAGGTGCTCAGCCTCTAAGGCTACAAAGGTCTTTTCAGCCGCTAAGGCTACAAAGAACTATAAGAGTTACTAAAGCGCTCACGGTGAGCGCTTTTTTTTGTCTGCTCGATGAGCTCGATAAACAGACCGGAGCAAGCCCATTAGGCCAAAAAAAACCACTAGCCCGACCACCCAGCCCAAGCTCTGGCACAGCCAGAGCGGGTTGCACGGTAGACCTATCTGTATCTGCATACCGACACCTCGAATTTGGCAATTGGAACAGTGACCAAGGTCACATGGAGAGAACATAGAACTCTGACCAGCAATTTTCCCTAAGGTTGCTATAATTAGGCCTGATGTTGTTTTTTTGGAGGACTCATTGCTCGAACAGGTGTTATTTGCGCGACAACCGATCTTTAACCGCGACCAACAAGTCTTTGCCTATGAGCTATTATTCCGCAATGGCGCAGCAGATAAAGCCGAATTTATTGACGGTGATCTGGCGACCCGCTCGGTCTTATTGAATGCCTATACGGAAAACAGCTCACCGCAGGTGCTCAATGGCAAACCCGGATTCCTAAATGTCGGCAGTGCCATGATGTCGGCTATTCCGAGCTTTGCCCAGCAGTTTCTCGTCGTCGAAATACTCGAAAGCGAACACAATAAGCCCGAAATTGTCGATAAAATTCGGGATCTTCGCGCGCGAGGTTTTAGAACCGCACTCGATGATTTTGATATGAAAGACTATCGGCCGGAGCTAATCGATAGTGCTGATATTATCAAACTCGATGTACTAGCCTACACCAAAGAAACACTGGCGCTGGCGGTGCAACGTTTGCGCCAGCATCCGGTACAATTGTTGGCCGAAAAAGTCGAGACTCAGGCCATGTACCAATACACCCAGTCACTCGGGTTCGACCTCTATCAGGGTTATTTCTTCTGCCGACCTGAATTGGTCAAGGGTCATATATTGGATGCCAACCGGCGGTCAATATTCGATCTATTACGCGAACTGTATCAGCCAGAAGTTGATGTGCCGGCCTTGACGGCTATAGTTAAACGCGATGTGGTGCTGTCGTACAAGCTGTTGAAGTTGGTTAACTCATCCTTTTACCGCCGACTGCAGACAGTTGATTCCATCAACCATGCGGTCATGATACTGGGTGTAGCGCGAATTCGCAGTTGGGCGACCCTGGTGTGTCTGGGTAAGCTGGGTCGCAAGCCGGATGAGTTGCAAACTGAAAGCCTGATGCGCGGCCATATGTGTGAGTATCTGGGTAAGAAATTTGATGCCCAAACCGCCGCGATGTGCTTTTCGGTTGGCTTGTTATCCTGCATGGACGCTTGGCTGGATCAGCCCTTGGGCGAACTGATGGCGTTATTACCCTTATCCCCTGAGTTCCACGAGGCGGTGGTGCATAAGCAAGGCCAGGCTGGTATGTTGTTGTCGATCGTGACGCTCTATATGCACTCGCAATGGCACAAGTTACCTGAGGCTGCACTGCAGGAATTTGGTCTGGAATTACTCGATCTGAGTAATGCTTACGAGTACGCTATTGCCCAAACCGACGAAATATCGATTCTGATGATTGAGGAGTAACCCCACTAAATGTTAGTCATGGTCATGCATCCCGATAATTGGCTGCATCGCGCCCAACGACAGCAATTCTTTGCGTTGCAGCACTTTGATAGCCTAGCCAGTACCGTCTATCAGTTTAAACGCAACGAAATGGCGGCAATACCGGTCGAAAATTGGGCCTATGTAAAGGTTAGATCCGGTGTTATTGGGCTGGGGCTGGAAGAGGGCCGTTTGTTGGCCTTGGAAGCCGGTGACAGCTGGTTGGGCTATCCGGGTGGTCTGATGAACTGGTTTCAAGACGGCGCCGTTGAACTCGAAGTATGGACCTGGCAGGGCGTGTCTGCCCAGGTAATACCGGCCATCATCCAGGGTTACAGCGATCTGATGTTGGCCCTAGTCAATCACAATATCAAGGTTGTGCCCGAGCCCATGCCAGGCTTTGAATTTTTCAATACCGGAGATGTCATCATCCAGGAAGGCGATGTGGCCGATTCTGTTTACACCCTAATTCAGGGTCGGGCCAAAGTGATGGTTAATGACAAACAGGTTGGTGAAGCCAAGGAGAATGAGATTTTAGGTTTGCAAGCCATGCTGCTAAAAACGACCCGGACGGCGTCGGTTATTGCCGAGGGACCCTGCTCGGCAGTGAAGGTCACCTATGATAAGTTTCGCTCGCTGATTGAGAACCGGCCCGAGCTGGTTATCTCAACCCTTGAGACCATGGCGCTGCAAATGCAACGCGCCAATCAGCGAATAACTAAAATCTAGAGCGGTTGTTTGCGCTTAGACGCGCGGGCAAAAAAAACCCACACCAGGTGTGGGCTAATACTCAACCCCTTTTTGGGAGCTCACTGAGATCGTTTGACCGTCTTACGCCTCGACGATGCGCTTCATATCTGTCATATAGCCGCGTAACTCTTCACCGATGTATTCAATCGGATGGTTGCGGATGGCGTCGTTAACCTGGACCAGGGTGACGTTGTCGACCGAGCTGGACTTAGACTGCAGACCCTTACCGATCACGTCAGAGCCGACATTCGGCATGAAATGCTCGGCCAATAGTGGCACTGCGGCGTGAGCAAAGAGGTAATTGCCGTATTCTGCTGTATCACTGATGACGACATTCATTTCATAGAGTTTTTTGCGTGCCACGGTATTGGCAATCAGCGGTAACTCATGCAAAGACTCGTAATAGGCACTTTCTTCGATGATGCCGCTTTCGACCATGGTTTCAAAGGCTAGCTCGACGCCTGATTTGACCATGGCAATCATTAGGATACCGTTGTCAAAATAGTCCTGTTCGTCCAGATCATTGACCGCCGCAGGAGCCTGTTCAAAGGCTGTCTGGCCAGTCTCTTCGCGCCAGCGGAACAGATCCTTATCATTAGCATCCCAATCGGCCATCATGGTGGTGGAGAAGTGGCCGCTGATGATGTCGTCCTGATGCTTACGGAACAGGGGTCGCATCAGCTCCTTGAGATTTTCTGACAATTCAAAGGCACGCAGTTTGGCAGGGTTGTCGAGACGATCCATCATGTTGGTGATGCCACCGAGCTTGAGCGCTTCGGTCACCGTTTCCCAACCGAACTGAACCAACTTGGCGGCATAAACGCTATCGACACCCTCAGCAATCATCTTGTCAAAACAGAGGATCGAACCGGCCTGTAACATGCCACAGAGGATTGTCTGTTCGCCCATCAGATCAGACTTCACTTCGGCGACAAAGGAGCTTTGCAGCACCCCGGCGCGGTGACCGCCGGTTGCCGCCGCCCAAGCCTTGGCGATAGCCATGCCATTACCCTGGGGGTCATTTTCCGGGTGCACAGCGATCAGGGTCGGGACACCAAAGCCGCGCTTGTATTCTTCACGCACTTCGGTGCCTGGGCATTTAGGGGCAACCATTACGACGGTAATGTCGGCGCGAATTTTTTGGCCCACTTCAACGATATTAAAACCGTGTGAATAACCCAGGGCGGCGCCCTGCTTCATCAGTGGCATGACCGCCTCAACAACGGCCGAATGCTGCTTGTCGGGGGTCAGGTTGACCACCAGATCGGCCTGCGGAATTAAATCTTCATAAGCGCCAACCTTAAAGCCGTTCTCTTGTGCGTTTTTCCACGACTGACGTTTCTCCGTGATAGCAGCCTGGCGCAGGGTATAGGACACATCCAGGCCCGAATCGCGCATATTAAGGCCTTGGTTTAAGCCCTGCGCGCCGCAGCCGACAATGACGACCTTTTTACCCTTTAAAAAATCACATTCATCGGCAAATTCGCTGCGGTCCATGAAGCGACACTGACCCAATTGCGCCAGTTGTTCACGTAAGTTCAGGGTGTTGAAATAATTATTCATTCTGATACCTATCAAATCTGGATGTGGCAGCTGCCACGGATAGGTGCAGTTTAGCGAAAGCAGGCTGGTGCTGAAAATGAATTGTTGGCAAGCGAGTGTTGCGAAATATGCGCTCCTGTTGGGGGATTGGCGAGGCAGCGTGCAGGAACGGGCGGGTCAGATACCAGGCGGGGGCACATCGTGCGGCGCATTGAGAGGGATGTCGACTATTACGGAGGTGCCATTACCAGGCAGTGAACGCACTGTGATCAAACCACCCAGCGGTCCAGTAGTTAGGTTATGCACTATATGCATACCCAGGCCGCTACCACCCTTGCCCAGCTTGGTGGTAAAAAAGGGTTCAAAGATCCGTTTGCGGACATTATCGTCCATGCCGAGACCATCATCTTTGACCATGATTTCGATCCGATCATCCCGCGGCGTCAGTTCAACGTAGACGCAACCAGTGGTCTGGCCATCCAAGCCATGCATCAGGGCGTTATTGATCAGGTTCAAAACAATCTGACTCAAGACCCCGGGAAAACTGTCTAATTCAACATCGTCACTGAGCTTTACCTCAAGCCGGTAAGGTGTGGATTTGAAGACATGTTGCATGGTCGCTTCAATCTCCTTGATAAAGTCGTTAATGCCAAATCGCCGGCGCATATCATTGGTGCGATCAACGGCAATCTGCTTAAAGCTGTGGACCAGGTTATTGGCCTTTAATAGGTTGCCTTCGATCAGGGCCGTACCTTCCAATATCTCATCCAAGCCCAGTTCCAATTGGCTTTTGGTTATTTCACCCCGGTCGAATATGGACTTCAAATGTACGGCCGTTGCATGCACTGAGGTGGACATCAGCCGGCCATTGCCGATGGGGGTATTCAGCTCGTGTGATACACCGGCGACCAGGGCACCTAGGGCGGCCAATTTCTCAGTTTGCACGAGACTGTCTTGCGCATTTTTAAGATGATCGACGGTTTGCACCAGCTCGTCATTAACCCGGGTTAGATCCTCGGTACGCTGCTTGACATGATCTTCAAGTGACTCGAATGAGCTTTTTAGAGCGATGCGCATGGCGTTCCACTCATTCGCCAGATCCGCGAATTCATCGGGATGTTCAGACCGAATCTCGGTATCAAAGTTGTTCAGAGAGACTGCGTGGGCGCCGGATTTTAGCAGCATTAGGGGTTTGGTTACGCGTCTATCGATTACAAAGAGTATGACCGTTAGCGAGAATAGAACCTGGGCCAGGGTAACAAAAAGTACCTTCTTGGTGTCTTCCCAGGCGATCTTACGACCCGGTTCAACACTATACTCTAGATCGATGGTGCCGATTACCGATTCTTCGCGCAATATGTCTTCGGTAAGTGTTAGCGCATCGGGCTCTGGCCGGTAGTCCTTCTTTTTGTACTCTACGAACAGCGAACCGAGCGCATCGTTGACGGTAATACGATTGACACTGCTGTTCAGTGCGACACCATTCACTAAGTCTTGTGCGTTTTCGGGTATAAAAGACCATAACGGCGGGTTGAGACCCTCTTTGAGAACCTCAACCAAGGCAAGGGCGTCAGCATTGCTGCGTTGGTTGATTTCGGACTGAAACCGGATGAAAATCTGTAAACTACCGACCAGCAAGGCCGGTATGATGATCGAGCCGACGACGACACTGGACAGAAACCATCTTAATCGATTGTTTTGGCGTGTAGGCTTGCGCTTGCGCTTGCTCATGGTCGGTTGTACTGCCTGCATTTCTGGGCCGTCAGCGCTGTAGGCTCTAGTGGATTGACCGGGCAATGCCCTAAGGTCAGGCTAAGCCGCTCTATGTGTGGTACTTGAGGCGTCTGTACTTGAGGCGTCTCCTCCATGAACCCATTCCCTCATCTGATAAGCTTAAGCCTAGTTCAGGAGATCTTGATTTTCCAAAGGGTCGGTTGATAAATAGCCTGCGCTCCCATCACA
>Ga0307488_10000465_pt1 | contig 33356 bp, 30 predicted proteins | sample SB02metaG_FD_202248 | JGI IMG/M metagenome (GOLD analysis project Ga0307488, IMG submission 202248) | Sea-ice brine microbial communities from Beaufort Sea near Barrow, Alaska, United States - SB 0.2 | ecosystem: Environmental > Aquatic > Marine > Coastal | place: USA: Alaska | collected...
CTGCCTGGGGGGCAGGGGGTCGTAGGTTCAAATCCTGCCGTCCCGACCAATTAAACGAATGACTTAGCACTTTTTTTCACTGGTGATTTTGTTTCTCGGGGAAAACCTCGAGGGAAAATTACTTTTCAAAGTACTTTGTAGCTTTTACTGTAATCTTTTTCTATCGCAATTGTTTAGTATTATTGGGCCACGGTTTTCAGGATAACCAAATTGATCCCCCTTCAAAACCACTGGCGCTTTTGACCTTAAAATTATGAAAATTTAATGTTTCAATGCCTACAGTAACCATTTTCTTTTTAATCTTGTCCAACCTGATTTAAACACCTCTTTTTTAATCTTTGGACCTGTGGCAGTGTAATCTATAAAAATGTTGTTTTATTGGTCTATTGTTATATGTTATGGCCGTCGTTAGTCGTTTTGACCAACTAACTAGCTATCGCGCCCCAGTTACCCTAAATACCTTGTCGCTACTCCCAAATTGATTGCAAATGAATAGTCTCAAAACTTTTTATATAATTGTGGCAAGTCCATACTTTTTAAGTATTTAGGTTAATATCTGAAAATTCTGATAAAAAATGTTAACTATTGCCTGAGTGTATTCAGCTACACCAAACATTACTTTCGTATTTAAATAATCAACATTTTCTATGGAATCAATAATGAATAAAAAATGCCACCCATACTAATGAACATCAGGGCGCCAGTTATATATTCAGAAAATCCAGTTTGGCCCATTAGTTAGACGCAAATTTGATGTTGTTCCCCAAGACCTTCAATTCCAAGAGTGATCTTGTCACCACGTTTTAGATAAACTTCCGGTCTCTGGCCAAAACCCACTCCTGGAGGTGTTCCTGTAGAAATGATGTCCCCTGGCTGCAAAGACATGAATTGACTCAAATAGCTCACAATATAAGCTGGTTTGAACACCATGGTGTCGGTATTGCCTTGCTGATATCTGTGGCCATTGACTTCAAGCCACATAGGAAGATTTTCCATATCGCTTATCTCATCTCGAGTCACCATCCAAGGACCAATCGGTCCATAGGTGTCACAGGATTTTCCCTTAACCCACTGACCTTCACATTCCAGTTGATAGTGGCGTTCTGACAAATCATTAATCACACAGAAGCCGGCTATATGTTGCATTGCGTCGGCTTCATTAATGTATTTGGCTTCTTTTCCAATGACGAGTCCCAGTTCGACTTCCCAATCAGATTTTTCTGAGTTAGGTGGTATTTCAATATTATCGTTGGGTCCATTAATTGCGCTGGTGGCCTTCATGAAAATTACTGGTTCAGAAGGAATTTCCATACCAGACTCTTTTGCATGATCAGAATAGTTCAAACCGATACAAATAAATTTACCTACATTACCGACACAAGGCCCAATTCGGCTGTCTGCACTAAGTATGGGCAAGGTAGATAAGTCTATCGCCCTAATTTTAGATAATACTTCGTCAGATAGCGTGGCTCCGGTGATATCGTCCAATAAACTGCTAAGGTCTCGAATATTTTCGTTTAAATCCAAAATTGCTGGCCTCTCATGACCTTTGGTTCCAACACGTAATAATTTCATCATTATTCCAATTTAGTAGGTTGCACGGCCGCCGCTCAGGTCAAATGCAGAAGCGGTGGTGAATGAGTTCTCTCCAGACACCAACCATGAAACCATCGATGCGACTTCGGTTACTTCCAAAAACCGACCCCGTGGGATTTTGGCCAACATATAATCGATATGTTCTTGGGACATTTGGTCAAAAATTCTAGTTTTTGCAGCAGCTGGCGTAATACAGTTTACGGCAATGTTTTTATCTGCAACTTCCTTACCTAAAGATTTAGTTAATGCTATTACTGCTGCTTTTGATGCGCTGTAGGCAGATGCATTTGGATTACCTTCTTTGCCAGCAACTGAAGCTATATTAACAATACGGCCATAATTACGTTCAATCATTCCTGGGATTACAACACGGTTAACATTAAAAGTGCCCATAATGTTCACATCTAAAACTTGCTGGAACATGTCTGTTGGATAGTCGGCAAGGGGGGCATTAGGACCAGAAATGCCAGCACTATGAACTAGAATATCAATTTTCCCAAGATTCTTAACACTGTCAGAAAAGGTCTTTTCGACCTTATTTGAATCAGTAATGTCTACTTTATGGCCATAAACTTTTCCATACTGGCTTAACGATTTAATCGCATCTGATAAACAATCACTATCTATATCCCACAATGCTACAGAGCCGCCTGATTGCAATATGCGCTCAGCAACAGCATAACCGATACCCTGTGCACCACCTGTAATAACAGCAGTTTTTTCTTTCAAGTCAATATTGTTCATAAAGTATTCTCTTTGTTTGTTTCCGATTGATATCGGACTAACTTAGCTGAATCAGAAATAATTAAGCCAAACCCTACATCTTCTTTCACATTAACCTTACCGTTTTCTGGCAATTGTTCATTGGTAAAAAGGCTACCGAAAACTGGGTGAACAGACTTACCATCTGCACTGTTGGCTATGTACTCACAAAATGGTGAATGGGGCTGAGAAACTACGAAATGCGAGCTATAAGGACCACTGCCATGGGGAACAACTGGAATATCATAAGCTGATGCCATAGCTGATACCCTCAGTAGTTCGGTCATTCCTCCAAGCCACATGACATCAGGTTGAATAATATCAACGCATCGACCCTCAATTAGTTTTCGAAAGCCATAACGGCTATATTCGTGCTCCCCAGTAGTCCATTTTTTATCTGGGTGAGCCTGTTTCAAAAGTTTAAAGCCATCGAAATCATCCGGATGAAGTGCTTCTTCCCACCAATTAATATTTAAGTGTGCACAAGCGGTTGCTAATTCGATCGCATAAGGAACCGTTAACGCCATATAACAGTCAACCATTAGAGGAAAGTCAGACCCCACACTTTCTCTATGAGCCGTCAAAAATTCGACATTCTTTTTGAGTCCAATATGACCCTCTGAGGGTCCAAATGGAAGTGCTACTTTACTACCGAAAAACCCCATATTTTTGGTCGCAACCGGATCTGGACCAGTGCAATAGAACGGAATATGCTCCTTGGTTTTTCCGCCAATCAGGTTAAATACAGGTTCTTGTCTCAGTTTTCCCAACAAATCCCAAACTGCCAAATCGACAACACTAATGGCTGCCATGGTTATACCTTTTCGTCCATAATACATACTAGCTCGAAATAACTGATCCCAAATCATATTAACATTACGAGGGTTAGCACCGATTAAAAACCGTTTAAAGTGCTCTTCAATAAAGTAACAGGCAGGTTGACCTCCAAAACCAGTACTCACCCCCACCGTTCCATCAGCGTATTCAATTTCAACAACTATACTGCCGAGTACATTTATTCCCCAGCTTGTGCGTGATTTTTTGTACTCGTCATAACCTGACATTGGATTTGCAATGTCAGTATCAACAATCCAATGACCTTGTTTTTGATTATGATAGTCCCCTCCATCACCAATCCCTTCTATGGTAAATGCCCTTAGGTCAACAATAGTATTTTTCATAATAACTTCTCAAATTTTTAAATTTTTTACCCAATAAAGGCTGGAAACCACAAAGCAATTTGGGGGAAATACATTACTAGAGCTAGAGCGATCACTTGCACCCCAATAAAAGGTAGAACTCCACGAAAGATATCCATTAACGAAACCTCTTTAGGTGCAACGCTTTTCAGATAAAAACAAGCAGGCCCAAACGGTGGTGAAATGAATGAAATTTGCATATTCATGCAGAACAAGACGCCAAACCAAATCGGATCGAATTCTAGTGCTTTAATAATGGGTATGAAAATGGGCATAGTCAAAATCAGAATGCCTATCCAGTCCATGAACATACCTAATAAAGCTAGGATCAGCATCATAATAATAACAATGCCCATTGGTGAAAATGGCAACCCACTGACTAGACCTTGCAGGTACGCAGACCCACCCATGATATTAAAAATGCCAATTAATGCGGTTGCTCCCATACTTAACCAAAATAATTTACCACAAGTAATTAAAGTATCGTGGAGTGCGCCATTTAGATTTTTCTTGGTCATTTTTTTACGAACGAGGACCAATACAATTGTAGCCATACAACCAACAGAAGCGGCTTCGGTTACAGAAGCAACACCCCCATAAATACTACCCAGCACACTGAATCCTATTAAACCAGGAAAAAATAGCTTTCTCATGGTATATAATTTTTCTAAAAGACTAAGTTGTTCTTCTTCAGGAAGGATGGGTCCTTTTACTGGATTAATTTTGCAAGTGATAAATATGTAGAGCATATAAAAGCTAGCTAACATTAAACCTGGCATCAGCGTTGCCTTAAACAATTCGCCCGTAGAAACACCAGCGGTGACAGCAAACATAATCAACACGATGCTCGGAGGAATCATGGTGCCTAGCGCGCCGCCGGCAGCGATGGTGCCGACTGCAAGGTGTTTATCATAGTTTAGTCGAAGTAATTGGGGTAAAGCCACGAGGCCCAACATGACAATTTCCCCACCAACGATACCAGTAATTGCAGCCAGCACTACGGCCACACCCATTGTCTGAATGGCTACTCCTCCGCGCATCCGGCCAGACCAGGCGTACATAGAATTAAATAAATCCTTTGCAACTCCAGATCGCTCCATAAATGTTGCCATGAGTATAAACATGGGGACAGCCATGAGAGCTGGTGTAGTAACAAATGTGTACATTCGAGCAGCAATTAAAGGCAAACCATTCGGCCCAATTACCAACAGTGTCGAAACTATTGCTATAGATCCAGTAATAAACGCTAGATGAAAACCGAGGATCATCATTACGATCATTGCCATCAAAATAGCAAGGCTAATATATTCAACACTCATAAATTATCTGCCTCAAATTCTGATGGATTAAATATATCTTGTAATAAATTTCTAAACGCTTGCAGTGCCATTAAGCTAGAGCTAACAAAGACTAATGGTTTGATCAGGGCTGGGATTGGGGCGTTCCATCCACTTCCAGAAGTTTCCCATGTAGTTATTGCCGTCATTCCAAACTTCCAACTTGCCCAAGCAAAACCTAAACATACAGCTAGAGCAAATACACTTCTGGTTATTATTAACCTACGAATCCATTTTTTCGGAATAATCGTATACAAAGCTGTGATTGAGATGTGCTGGCGTAGCTGCATTGTCGCAGGGCCCGCAAGTAGTATGGCAGCGGCCGAGAGAGCTATGCTAGCTTCAAATATCCATGTAGTAGGTGCATTGAACATATACCTCACGAAAACTTCATAGCTGGTAATTAGGACACTAATTAAGAAGAAATAAGAAACGAATGTTCCAGACCAAATGGATAACTGATCTATGTACTTCAAAGAAACCTCCCAAAAGGGCTCCATGAGGAACCCTTTATTTAAACGAAACGAATATTATAACAATCCTAAACGTTCCATAAAGGCTACATGTGAGTCGTACGCTTTCTTTGCTAGGGGCGTTGCTTTTGATGCGTCTTCCCACGCTTCACGTGAAAGGGCACGCATTTTGGCATTTTCTGCGTCACTCCAATAAATAGGCTCTACACCATCCGCAACATCTGCCTTCATTACTGCATTTACATTGACAAGCTCTTGGAGGTTAATCTGTACAGCAAGGTCTCGATATGCGGTGGTTAAAATGGCCTGAATATCAGCAGGCTGAGCATTCCATTTTTTCTTACTCACAGACATTGATAACACTGGTAATGAGTGAAAACCAACAATTGGATACTTGGCTATTTCATGAAAACCTAAACCTGAGTTCATTGCATAAGAGCTGATATCTGAGGCATCAATGACGCCTTTTTCCATTGAAGTGAAAATATCTGCCATGCCCATATTGACTGGAGATGCACCCATTTTTGTAAATAAACTGGAAGCCAAACCTTGTGGTGCGCGAATTTTTACTCCTTTAAAATCTTCCACACTACGGATCGGCTTTTTAGAAACTAAAGACTCAAGTCCGGCGTTTGCACAGCCAACAAAGTGGATATCGTAGTCATCATAAATTTCTTGGAAAAGTTCTTTTCCACCACCATATTCACACCAAGCAAAAGCTTGTTGCCAATTATTATAGCCACCAATTAGGTCGGCCAACATGGCAAATCCGGTGTCTCTACCCGCAAAGTAGGCAGGTGACGTAATGTCACCATCAATCACACCATAACCGATTGCATCGATAGTCTCATTCGAGGGAACTACAGCATTGCCGACTAAAAGCTCAAGCGTTAAACGACCCCCCAGCATTACATTGACGTTATCCACCCACGCTTGTTCAGCTTGAAAAACAGAATGACCAGTCTGTAAGTGACTTTGAATCTTCCACGTTTCTGAGGCAGCAGCAGGTAATGCTGCTAAACAAAGACCCGCACCGACTAAAGCCAATTTAGTAATTTTCACTATTTTATTCATTTTTATTACTCCAACTTAACTTTTCTTATGATTCCGATAATTTTTTCTGTATGCTTGTCGTCATGTTGCTTGGTTATCTAAATATCAACCTGTCTGACAAGTTATATAAGTTATACAGGTTTATATTTTGTAAGTAAACACTTTCGAGGTCAGGGATTTATTCTGCGATTTCACTCAAGAAATTATGTTGAAAATATAGACAAGTTAACTAGAAAAAATCACCTATCATTAACTAGGTACCAAAATGGCCATAAGTTCACCCCATGAATTGAATTTCAACCCGATTATTCAAACGCCGATTGCTGAAAAAGTTGTTCATCATATTCTGTCTCTAGTGCAGGCTGGAAACCTGAAAGCAGGTGATAAACTGCCATCAGAAAAAGAACTAATGACTTTGTTTGATGTCAGTAGACCCACACTTAGAGAAGCTTTAAGGGCCCTCTCTATTCTTGGGATCACAGAGACCAAAAAAGGAAGCGGCACACATATTTCTAATTTAGACGCTGAAAAATTACTTGCGCCCCTTTCCTTTTATATTAACCTCGACAATAACAATCTCAGTGATACGTTTGAGTGCCGGCGGATTCTGGAATGTGAAATGGTAGGCAAGGCTGCGGTTAATGTTACTGATATCGAAATTGTTGAGCTAGAACGCTTATTAATGGTTCAGGACAGCGTGATCGATGATCCCATTGGGTTTCGAATTGCAGATCAACAGTTTCACGAATTATTAGCAGACATTGCCAGAAACTCAGTTCTTAAGCGGGTCGCAGCTGGAATGTATAACATTGGTATGGAATCAAGGAGGAAGGCGACAGATATAGAGGGTGTGATTGGTCAAAGTATTTGTGATCATAGAAAAATTGTTGCTGCACTAAAAATAAGAGACCCAATCGCTGCTTATCATGCAATGGCAAATCACTTAATTCAAATTGAGCTATCTACTAAAGAGGCCTTGGAGGACAGTCGGGTAACTGAAATTAATAGGCTTGGCCCTTAATCTGGTAAAAGCATTATCTGGTGTCCAAATATGGCAACGATGAATATATATCTTCCTGATCTTTGGTGGGATTACAGTTTCAGTAAGGATCTAATCCAAAAGGTCATAAATTAGTAGACACTTTAGAAGTAGGGCGCTAATTTTTCTATTAAATCCTTCTTTTACACTTAATAGACAGAACTATGCGATATTTTAGATATGCTCGTGTTTCAACGATTCAACAATCTCTGGTTTAAATCAATATATTAAAACAGACGGCAGTTCAGTTCCCTAACAAGGAACTGAACCATAAGACTTAAAGAAACGAATCCGGCTTTTTGTTCGAATTGATACGCACCCAATTTAATAGACACTCCAATTGGTCACAAGTTAACGTAATGGACACCGTGTGGCTTATAGTTCCAACCAGCCCATTGTGGCTTTGTATGGCGCTGCAGGAGCGGATGTGTCGATAACTGATAATAAACGCCGCAAGACGGAACATAAAGTAGGTAAAGGCTTGTTTGCAGCATCGCAAGAACATTCCATCCTTCTTAGCCTATTGCAGGTCTGGCATCTATATAAACTTGTTGAAAATTGAATGGCTTTGTTAAATCAGTTGATGATTTGTTTGTAAAGCTCACCCCACCTAGCCCCCATGCCCTTAATCTTTTATATTTTTCAGATCGTTGGTTAGTTTATAAGCAGGTATTTTAGTGAAAAAATTTAACTAAGCTGCTGTATTTTATTACCTTTATAGATTTGGTGATGTTGGCTCATTCAAAGAGGGTATAGTAGGGGATCGTAGGTTCAAATCCTGCCGTCCCGACCAATTATTCCATTAAAATCAGACACCTCGCGTGTCTTTTTTTTGGATGGTGTAAAAGGCAGTTGGTAAGAAACTTCTAACGCCTAACGCTTTATATTGGTTTTTAAGTCCAATTCAGGTGCCGTTTTTCTCCACTCAAGGTCATCTGGATTCTGTTCATCGAAGTTCGTCATTTCTACACTGAAGTGCCCCATCATTATTGTTGCTGATTCAGCAAACCTTCTTTTGTATCACGTACCTTCCAATACTTTAATCTGTCGAATAACATTGTTGGCGTCCTATTGCGTTACATTGTAACCAATTGGAGTGTCTATTAAACTGGGTGCGCATCAGTTCTGGGGGGTGGTCAAGATTGAAGACTCCTCTGATCATAGTAATGGACCCGTACTAATTTATTAAATTTTCAAAAAACCTGTGTTTGGTTATTTTTCTAAAGACACGTCAAACGTTTAGTTAGGTGGTCGTTTAATGTTGCCTGCTAGATCACTGCATGAACGGTAGTTAATGTGGCTAGAGTATCGGTTAGTATCGCTTTTCCCCGATGCAGGATAGTTTATCGGTTTCAAGGGTTTCAACGTTTCTGCACGGTGCTGGGTGATTATAAATAATTTAGTGTCTGTTGCTGATGAACTGTATAAGCTCAAACTACTCAGGGGATAGTGGGGGAATTTAAGAGTGTGAATACTTGCTGCTCAAGGACCGACTCCTGCGTTAGATTAGTCTAGGTGCGTATCTGGTGCAGATAGAATCCCTGTTGTTTAGTTAAAGCATCAGAGGGTTAGTTTCCCTGTTTCCCCCTACCCCTAGGGTGGGGGGAAACAGGGAAACAGGACTTACTGGCTCAGTTCATAAATGGCTTTGTTTTTTGGGCCTCTAGATTCAGCTAGCTTAGGTTCTCCGGTGCTTTGATCGGAAAGCGCTTTGAGATGGTCTCTGATTTTGTTCTTGCCAAACTTATCTCTTAGCTGGGTTGTTAACTCTGCTTGGGTTCTGGGCCCTTCTGACAGTATGCAGAGAATAGTATCAACTAGTTTGGGATCTAGATTATCTGAAGCAGGCTGCTTATTATCTCTAGGCCAGGAATGCCTATAATTCTTTCTGCGTGGGACATCGGTGTTCTCCATTAAATTGATCGTCGCAAAATCATTTTAATGAATGCCGGTGTCCCCCGTTAATGATGTAGAGCCTTCTTTTGTCAAATCTCAACCAGGTATTTCATTCTCCTGTCGTGCAGATTACTAGCTGCTCGTGCTCGTTAATACCCTGTAAATCAGTCTTTAACTCTTGTGTGCATCGATCTTCGCTAACGTTAATTCGCCTTAGCTTAGGTTCCTGAATAAGTGCAGGGTGTTGCTGAAAGATGTTGTCATTGATGGAGAGTCCAAGATTGGGCATTTTTACCAATTCTATAAATTCAATTACATCTTCTACAGAGCTTAATTGGTGGGTATAACCTTGTGTTAGAGGTTCTAGAAGCACCTGAATACCGTGCTCTTGGGCGGCTTGGCAGGCATGGATGACATAACGTATGAGCTGTTGTTTTGCTTCTGATTGTTCGTTATCCCACTGTAAAAAACGGCTCGGCCAATTATCAAGGCAGACAAATTGACCACCCATGTCAGCAATGGTTTGTAACGCCTTTTTGGTATACGAAGCCCAGATAAAATTATTAAACCCAGACATTGTGATACTCACCTCTTTAGGTAATAAGCCGGTAAAACTCGGTATCGATATGCTGTTGTCCTGCAATAGGGTAAGGCAAAGCTCTTGCTCTAATAGTGGCAGTTGTAAAAACTGGGAAATATCCATTTCACCTTGAGCATCGTTTTGCTTAGCCAAGGTCAAAAGTTGCTTAGTGTTGCGCACAGGCTTGCACCAGATAATTGTCATCATCATTTACCTCATGTTGGTGTGGTGGTGGAGCGCATCAAGCGCCAAAAGATAACTGTTTTTGCCAAGCCCACCGATCACACCCCAACAGACAGAGGCTAAAACAGATTCATGACGAAATTCCTCCCGCCCATGTACATTAGAAATAAACACTTCTACACAGGGCAGCATGCAAGAACCGATAGCACTGCGAAGGGAATAGCTGTAATGAGCCAAGGCACCGGCGTTGATTATTATGCCGGCATAGGTTTTGGTTGCCTCTTGTATGGCATCAATCAGATCACCTTCGTGATTAAACTGTAAACAATCAATGGCTTCGCCAAGGTCAGCAGCACGTTGTTGCAGATGGGTGTGAATATTATCCAAACTACCGTGCTGATAGATGGAGATGTCACGATCCCCAAGTAGGTTCAGGTTGGGGCCTGACAGGCACAAATAACGTGTTTGATTCATGTCCAATCTCCTTGTTATTGCCAAGCTGGCAGGCGTTCGGCTAATAGACCCTTGAGGCCCAAGATGTATCCGTAGGAGCCAAAACCACAGATTTGGCCAACGCAAACAGGGCCAATCACCGACACATGGCGAAAGCTTTCACGCTTGAAAATGTTAGAGATATGCACTTCCATCACATCTACTTGGGCTGCAGTAATGGCATCTCGTAGAGCAATGGAGTAGTGAGTGTGGGCACCGGCATTGAGCACCACACCCTTTACCCGCCCACGACATTGCTGGATGAAGGTAACCAGTTCACCCTCGAAATTGGATTGAAAGAATTCCACTTTGATGTCTAATTTGGCAGCCGTTGCGGCAATCATGTCATTGACATCTTGCATGCTTTCGCCGCCATAGATACTGATTTCACGCAGCCCCAGCATGTTGAGGTTAGGGCCGTGAACAATGGCAATGGTGTCTTTCATACTGGTTACCTCTTTGTGAGCGGATGTATATTTAAGTCGCGACGTGGGATACATCCTTGTCAGGTGAATAGATGTCCAAAATATTCCAATGTCCTGTGGTCGGTGTTGGATTATTTATCATGGCGACATCTAGCACCGTTGGTTTACCCGATGCAATGGCACCTTCTAGGGCTGGTAGCAGTTGGTCTGCACTGCCGATGCGAATACCTTGCACGCCATAAGCGCGGGCGATAGAAGCATAGTCAGGTTCCAGTTCCTGTTCGCCGATTGAACCAGGGAAAACGGTGCCATAGGTGGTGCCATAGTGGGCTTGTTGGAGCCCTGCAATGGTGCCGAAAGCATTGTTGTTCATGATGATCCAGATAACTCCTAGGTTACGTGCTGCCGCGGTTGCTAACACTGCAGGGTTCTGGCCAAAGCCACCGTCACCAACTAAGGAAACCACAACCAGCTCAGGGGCGGCGATCTTGGCACCCAATGCACCCGGAGGACCAAAACCCATAGTGGCGAAACCACCCGGTGTAAGGATGCTGCCGGGAGTCAGTATGTCGAATTGCTGACCTACGCCATTCTTGTTCCAGCCTACGTCGGTAGTAATAATGGCGTCAGATGGCAGGGCTTTGCGCACGTCAGCCAGAATGCGTTCTGGCATCATGGGGAAGGCATCGCTTGCTTGCATTGCGCTATTACTGGCCTTAAATTGGCTGCGAAAGTCGGCAATTTTTTGCTTAAGTTCAGGTTGCTTAAAGCCGTTTGGATACATTTCCTTGGCGACACGATTTAGTACCCGTAGGGCAGACTTGGCATCGGCTACCACGCCTATTTCTGTTGGGTAGTTACGGCCTATTTCGGCCGGCTCGATGTCAATGTGAATAACCTTGGAACCAGGGATGTTAAAGGTATAGCCGGGGTACCAAGAGGAACAGTCGGCTTCTTTAAAGCGCGTGCCCAAAGCAAAGATATAGTCAGCCTTAAGACAGGACTGATTTACCAGCTCGGTGCCCCAAAAACCCGTCATGCCTAGTACAAGAGGATTGTCATCAGGTAGTGCGCCCTTGCCCATAAGGCTGTGCGACACGGGGATTTGCATATGTTCAACAAATTCTGCCAGTTCTGCAGATGCCTGAGCCAGTAAAATACCACCACCAACATACATTACTGGATCTTTGGCTTCTGCGAGGGTGCTAACGATGCTGCGCGCGGTTTCATCATCTATAGACGGTTTAACTAACTGACGAGTATTGCCAGCGATACGCTTAAAGGTACTGCTATCGATTTTCTCCGAGAAGATGTCCATTGGCACGTTAACTAGCACTGGACCTGGCTGGCCGCTTTCTGCTAATTGAAAAGCTTTTTCTAAGATTTCTGCAAGCAGGTCCGCTCGATCTACGCGCCATGCGCGTTTAACGAAGGGTCTGTAGATTTCGTACTGCGAAGCGTCAGCATGAAGATTCACTTCCTGATGGGGATGTTTACCATAATAGTGAGTAGGAATATCACCAGCAATGACCACCATAGGAATACAGTCCATAGCCGCATTGGCTACACCCGTAGCACAGTTCGTAAGGCCGGGGCTTAGGTGGGATAACAACACGGAGGCTTTGCCAGTAATGCGAGCATATGCATCGGCGGCGTGTGCTGCGATCTGTTCGTGACGAACCTGAACAAAGTCGATAGGGCTTTCATCTAACGCCGCAAGAACAGATACCACCGTGTGGCCGCAGAGACCGAAAATATGCGATACATCCCTTGCTTCAAGATAGTCCACCATATGTTCGGCGACGGTTTTTACATTGTTAGACATTATAGGCTTACCTCTACGTTTACTTTAATGCCGTTGAATTCACCAAAAAGCTCTGCATCGGAAGGGCGATCTTCGGCAATTGGGCGGCTTACCCAGGTGTAGTTCATAAAGTGCTTCAGGGACACGTTTTCGTTGGTGATATTGCCACCCCAAATTCCACAACCAAGACTGGAGGTCATGGGCATACCGTTGGTGAAAGCACCCGCGTTGGCCTTGGACTGCGCTTGGCGGACCATCATGCGGCTAACTGGGGCAACACGTGCTAAGGCGTCGATGTTGTCATCGTTGTGAGAATAGATACCACAGGAGTGGCCTTTGCCACCGACAGCGTAGATGCGGCTAACAATATCTAGGGCACCATCAAAGTCATCAAAATGGTACAGGGCCATTAAGGTGGTGAGCTTTTCTTTACAAAACTTGTGTTCATAGCCAATTTGGCCTTGATTATCTACTATCAAAAATTTGCGATCGGCAGGAATATTAAAACCGGCTACTTCGGCTGTTTTCTGTGGCGGGCAAGCAATAGTGTCGAAGGTGCGGTTGCCTTTTTCGTCCCACATGGCTTTTTCTAGTAGGGCCTTTTCTTCTTCGTTGCACAGGTAGCCGCCTTCTGCCTCAAGGGCGCGTACCACTTCGGCGTAGATGGATTTCTGAATAATGATGTTGCCATCGGCGGAGCAACCAGAGCCAAAATCTGAAGTCTTAGACATGCGCGTGTTCATGGCGGCGATATCAATGTCGGCGGTTTCATCAATGACGATTGACGAGTTGCCTGCACCAACACCGTAGGCAGGCTTGCCGGAACTGTAGGCAGCCCGCACCATGGGCTGCCCGCCTGTGGCTAGCGTAAGATCGCAGGCTTCCATTAGGTAGTTGGTAACGGGGATAGAAGGGTTGCGAATGGCTTGGAATAGATCTTCTGGTGCCCCTACGACCTTACAGGCAGCGCGCATCACCTTGACCATTTCATGGGTAGTGCCGGCGGTGCGAGGGTGTGGGGTAAAAATGACCGCATCACGAGCTTTGGCGGCGTAAACACCGGTTACAGGTGGGGTCAGGGCCGGGTTGGTCATGGGGATTAAAGACGCAATAACTCCGGCGGGCTTGGCATACTTGGCAATGCCTTTTGCTGGAATATCTTCCACAATGCCCACACTTTTTTGGCGCAGTGCATCACGTAACACACCTTGAATCTTAAAGCGCTTACCCGGGCGACCAGCGCGGTCTCCGATATCACTTTCATCTACACCCATTTGCGCAAGCTTAGTGAATGTTTTTTCGTTAGACGTATACCAGCCAATAGCCTGGCATAGGCGATCTAGTTGCTCTTGTGTGTAGTGTTCAACTTCGGCCATGGCCACTCGTGCGCGGGCAATCATGTCATCAACGAGTTGCTGGTCTTCTAGGGTAAGTTCACGAGCCATTAGGTTCTCTCAGAGGTTGCGGTTAGTTATGTGGCTGTTGGGCCAGGATTTGTTTGAAGGTATCTAGTGCTCGACGAGCATGGCCTTCTAGACCCAGCTCGCGGATGCGGCTGGCATTGGGTAGTTCGATGGCATAGTTCACTGATGGCAGGGCCTTGATTAAACCAGTGAAATCAACTTTGCCTTCACCGGCATATAGGCGTGCTTGGCGTACTAGGTGAACTAGGTCTTCGTGGTTGTCGGGAATACCAGGCAAGGTATCGGATACTTGGATAAAGCTGAGCCATTCAGGTGGCAAGTCTGTCACTTCTTGCACTGAGGTACGTGACAGAATCAAATACATGGTATCTATGAGAATTTCGGCATTGGGCTGTTGTACTGTTTCTATCAAGGTGCGTGCTTGAGCCAGGGTAGGCACGCTGGATATACAGGGATATTCCAAGGCGATGGCAATGCCAAACTGTTGGCCTAGTTGGCACAATTCGGTAAAACGGTCGGCAACAAAACTACTATTTTGGTCATTGGTCCAAATACTAGCCACCATCTTGCTAGCACCCAGTTCGGCGCCAATTTCTAAACATTCAGCATAATCTTGAATGTTGATATTATCAGTGATGCGGGCCAGCTCAATATCGTGAACCTTGATGCCAGTCACTCGGATGGCATTGCGTGCGGCCGCTAGCATGGTTTGGTCTAGTGGCTCGTATTGGCATTCACCATCTACGCCCATGTTGTGCAGGCGTGGGCTAATGGCATCGTACCCACTGCGTGCGGCAATAAAAGCCAGCTCAGCTATGGAGCAATCCAATAGGGTTAGGTGGGAAAGTGAGAAGATGTTTGCCATATTTTAGTAGTATTTGGTATTCGTGAAATTATAAAATGAAATAGATAATATCATATATTTTATAAAATAACATATGTAAATAGTATAAGCAAAGAAAGCCCGTTGTACTCGATACAGCAGGCCAAAACTAGCTTACTAAAAGCGCTTGGTTAGCTAGGAGTATTGCCTGTATAAAGAGGCAGGTAGGCTGGTGGCATGGGGCCTTTATTGCGGCTACCTTGCTGCATTTGTTCCCAAGCATGAGCAAGAATGCCCACGGAACGAGATAAACAAAACAAACCGCGTGCGAGAGGGGCTGGAAAACCCAATTCACAAAATATAACCGCCGTTGCGCCGTCAATATTCATGGCGATAGGGCGATTGCCTCGTTGGCGCCCAAGTTCGGCTTGTACTTCTTCGCCTATGTCGGCATATTGGCCACTCACTACGCCATCATTGGCGGCGTCGTGAACCAAACCAAGTAGGCGTGGGGCACGGGGATCCGTTGGTTTATGAAAGCGGTGACCAAAGCCTGAGACTATCTTGCCGTATTGCTGGCGCCAGTGATCTAAGCCTTCTTTAACCGCTTGTGGTAAATCGGTACCCGCATCGACACGTTGGCTAATGTCGTAATAAAGTTCGGCACACTGCTCACCGGCGCCACCATGGACATCTCCCAAGGTGTTTACCGCCGAGGCCATGGCATTGTTGAGACCAACACCGCAGGTAATGGCCATACGTGATATGGCAATAGAAGGTGCCTGAGGGCCGTGATCAACACCTGCCACCATGGCTGCTTCTAAAAGTTCACTTTGCTGTTCGTTAAGTAGCCCACCACCGGTCATAAGGCTAATCATTTGCACAAAGCTAATGTTGCCAATGAGTGATTCAATGGGGTGACCTCGAAACTCAATTTTCCCTGGTGCCATATTAATGATGTCTGTGTGCCACCATTTGCGTATAGCTTCTTCGTCGGCACTGTTAAAGGATTCATTTGTCATGCTATGGATCTACTGTTCAATGGTGATTGTGCGTTGTTCGACGGCGGATTGCTGTAAGGCTTCGATGACACGTAAACTCTTTAAACCTTCCTCGGCAGAAACCAGTGGTGGCACAGTACCAGCAATTACCTGACAGAAGTGCTTAAGTTGGTTTACCAGAGGGTCGGCAAAGGACAGCACTGGGTTGGAAGCACACATCGGGTTCCACCAGCTGCGTTCGCCATTATTGTGCCACAAGGTAAGATCCGGCACCGACAGAGAACCGTGGGAGCCACCAATTTGATAGCTGCTTTGTTGCACTTGCGGGTAGGCGGTGTTTTCCCTAGCGGTCATTTCCCAGCTCCAAGGTGAGACAATGGAATCAGATACCGACACCGTAGCCACTACGCCAGTATTAAACTTCAGTACAGCTGCTGCTGTGTCTTCATTTTCAAAGCCGCGGCTGGATTGATGGGACATGGTGTGTACGCATATAACCTCGCCACATAGATAGCGGGCCAGATCGATATCATGGACTAGATTAACCGAAAGCGGGCCAGCACCTTTTCGTTTGCGCCAAGGGGCGACTTCAAAGTAATCATCGGGTTTGTATAACCAGCACTGCATGTTGAGAGCACGGATTTGACCGATTTCGCCAGCAACGATGAGCTCTTTTGCCGATTGAATCAAGGGGCTATGGCGACGATGGTGGCCAATTAGTACCGGCACTTGGCTGGCTTGTGAAGAGTCCACTATTTGTTGTGCCTCGGCGGTTGATATGGCGATAGGCTTTTCAATAAGCACGGGACACTGGTGGTTGATACAAGTTTCTGCTAGGGCAACGTGTAGTGGTGTTGGTGTGGCTAACAACACGCCATCTGGTTGGCAGGCTGCAAACATACTGTCCAGATCGGCAAAGTATAAGCAACCTAGTTCTTGGCATAGCGCTTGTGTTTGTGCAGCGGGATCGACGATGGCTAAGAGATTTGTCTCATCTAGGAGTTGAATCCGCTCGATGTGTTGCTTGCCAATCAGCCCGGCTCCAGCAACAACAAGTTGAATGGGTTTATTCATTGTTATAATTCAAATTAAAAAATATATGATATTTCTTACTATATATGATTATGAGAAAAAAACAAAGATATATGATGAAATAGATTATTCCTGTGATTTTTTCTTTCATGTGATATGATGTGCTCATGAAAAAAATAGACTCCAATACCGTTGGTAGCAATACCTATGACACGATTAAAAAAGACATTATTTTTGGCGATTTGCAGCCTGGCGCAAAGCTTAAGTTGGAAGCCCTAAAGAAAAGGTATGAAGCTAGCGTTTCCACATTGCGAGAAACCTTAAATCGCCTGGCCAGTGAAGGCTTTGTCGTTGCTGCAGAGCAGAGAGGTTTTTTTGTCGCGCCCATTTCCAAAGATGATTTAATGGAAATAGCCAATATGCGTGTGCTGTTAGAAAGCAGTGCGCTAAAAGCGTCTATTGAACAAGGCGATACCGAATGGGAAGCCGAGATTGTGGCCGCATACCACAAGCTGAAGATGATGGAAGAGCGCATGCAATCTGGAGACTATTCCGAAAAGGAAGTGTGGAAACGCTACGATTGGGAATTTCATCAAGCCTTGATCTCAGCTTGCGAATCTAACACTTTGAAACATTTGCACTCGATTATTTTTGACAAGTACCTGCGCTATCAGATCCTAACCCTGGGTTATCGTGGCAAGCCGGCATGTGATGAACATAAAGATATGATGGAAGCAGCGCTTTCCCGAGATACTAAGAAGGCGTTGGGGGTATTGGAGCAACATGTTACCCATTGCTTAGATAGTTTGGTGATCGACTTTAGTGAACAACTTGCCTAGTCCGACAGCATCAAGCCCAGTAAAAGAACCAGCCTTAGTGGCTGGTTTTTTTATGCTTAATTTAAAAATATCGGATATTTTTGAAAATATATTGCAAAAGTGAATTTATGTGAATATGATGTCGATCAACAGACAAAATGAATCTGTTTTTTAATATAACAATCACAACAAGTAAACTTTTCGGAGAACATTCTATGACGATTACAATGAAGCATGCTCTGAGCGGTGCCAAGACCATCTTGGCAGCGACTTTAGTAACAGCCGCTTTAGGTGCGTCTGCTGTTGCTCAAGCAGCGGATATTAAATTACGCCTGTCAACTTCTGCTACCGCAGAAGACACGCGTGCCGAAGCTATGGAAAAAATATTTGCACCCATGGTAAGTTCCTTTGCTGATTTTGAAGGCCACTGGGGCAGTTCACTTTTCAAGCAGGGTACCGATCTAGACGCCATCGCTCGTGGCAACTTGGATATGACCATTACTTCTGCCCAGCATATGGCTGAATTCTTCCCAGAATTCTCTATCTTTGGTGCTGGCTATGTGCACCGTGACTTTGCTCACCAGAAAGCTGTGTTCAACGCCGACTTCATGGATGCTTTGAAAGCTAAGGCTGAAAGTGAACTGAATGTTAAGTTGTTGTCAGTTAGCTATCTTGGTAACCGTCACGTTAACTTGCGTACTGAAGATCGTATCAATACGCCAGCCGATCTTAAGGGTATTCGTATGCGTATGCCTGGTAGTGCTGCATGGGAATTCTTAGGCACGGCTCTAGGTGCTGACGTAGTAGGTATGGCCTACGGCGAGGTGTACACTGGTTTGCAAACCGGTGCCATCGACGGTCAAGACAACCCATTACCAAACGATTATGTAATGAAGTTCTATGAAGTAACCAAGCAGATCGCTTTGACTGGTCACTTGGCTGACTTGAACTACATTGCTATTTCTTATAAGGTTTGGGATTCATTGGATGCACACCAGCAGGCTATCTTGCAGGGTGCGGCTAATGCTACGGCGGAATACGCCAGTGGTCAAACCATTCAAAAAGAAGCTGATTTGGTAGATTTCTTTAAGGGTGAAGGCTTAGATGTTTATACGCCAGACCTAAACGCTTTCCGTACTACAGTACAAAAAGCTTACCTAGAATCCGAAGCTTCTGAAAGCTGGGTACCAGGTATGATAGACCAGATCAACGCTCTATAATCGGGAGTAGTAAGCCGTGTTAAAAACTCTTAAGACATTTAAGGTTACGGCGGATATAATAGCGGCAAGCTTGCTTGCCGCTATGTCAATTGTCTTTATATATCAAATATTTACACGCTATTTTGGCTCAACCATCGAAGCTGTGTTGGGTGTTGATTTATCTTATTCGTGGACCCTTGAAGTGCTCTTAACCCTTTGGGTTTGGTTGGTATTTTGGGGTTCAGCATTTTGTTTGAGTGAACGCGAGCACATTCGTTTTGATTCCCTGTATTTAGCCTTACCAAAAAAGGTTCAGCGCATTGTTGCTGCAATATCGGCACTGGTCATTGCGGTATTTTTGGTCATATCATTTTTGCCCACCTTGGATTACATCACCTTTTATAAAATTAAGAAGAGCGCCAGCTTACGCATCCGCTTGGACTATGTATTCAGTATCTATGGTGTGTTTTTGGTGGCCTTGGTGGTCCGTTATGGTTGGCGTACTGTCGTCTTCCTTGTCCCATCCCTATATAATAAATTCTATGAAGATGCAGACTCTAAAGAGTTTGTAGAGCAACATCATGAGCTTTGAGTTTTCCCTTTGTCTTTTAACAGTGTTTGTTTTAGCCGCGTTTGGCTCACCTATTGCACTGTCCATGTTAGTTGGCGCTATTGTCTATCTAATTACCTCCGGCCAAGATATCGCCTTAGCTGGCGAGCAGATTTTACAAGGCTTGTATAACAGCTTTATTTTGCTTGCTGTGCCGTTGTTTATCGTGGCTGCGAATATTATGAACGCGGGTTCTATTTCTGATCGATTGCTGCAGTTTTGCAGGGCTATTGTCGGGCACTTTCGTGGCGGCATGGGTCATGTGAACGTGGTATCTAGCCTAATTTTCTCTGGTATGTCAGGGTCAGCGGTGGCTGATGCGGCAGGAGTGGGCAAGGTGGTGATCGGCATGATGACAAAAGGTGGCCGCTATAAACCGGGTTATGCCGCTGCTTTAACGGCAGCTTCAGCAACCATTGGCCCCATTATTCCACCATCCATTCCCATGGTGATCTATGCCTTAGTATCCGGTGCTTCCGTGGGTTACCTATTTATTGCAGGCTTGGTTCCGGGTTTAATCATGGGCGCGATGTTGATGCTGATGAACTATGTGCAGTCAACACGTCATAACGTGGTCAGGGAAGAGCGGGTGCCTTTGAAAGAACTACCCGGCATTACCTGGCGTGCTTTTCCAACCTTGTTGATGCCTGCCATCTTGCTTTATGGTATCTACGGCGGTGTGACCACACCAACGGAAGCGGCGGCGGTAGCCGCGGCCTATGCTTTATTCTTGGCCTTGGCCGTATATCGCTCCATAAGTTTTAAAAAGTTGGTTAATGTATTTAAAGAAAGTGCTCATACCTCGGCATCTGTTGGCTTGGTAATCAGTGCGGCTTTGATTTTTAACTACATTATTGCTACGGAGAATATTCCTTCTCAAATTGCCGGCTACATGAGCGCAGTGGATCTCACGCAGTTCCAATTTTTGATGCTGGTAAATGTGTTGTTTTTAGGTTTAGGCATGATACTTGATGCCACCACGGTGATACTTATTATCGTGCCGCTACTCGTACCAGCGTGCCGTGAACTGGGTATCGATCTTGTGCATTTCGGTATCATCACTGTGGTGAACTTGATGATTGGTTTGATTACGCCGCCCTATGGCATATTGCTATTCGTCATTAATGGCACAACGAATATTCCCATAAACCACATTGTCCGCAACGTACTGCCCTTTATGGTAGTGTTGATTGCTGCCTTGGTAACCTTAACGGCCTTCCCTGATTTGGTGCTGTATATGCCAAGACAGTTTGGCTATGGTGGATAAAGTCACTTTTAAGGGCTAGTTTGAGGTCAGATCCATGGGTCTGACCTCCAGTGTTGCGAAGTTAAAGCTTCAACCCCAATTTTTTGCCCTCATAGAATGCATACGGTGCTTGGCGTTGTGTCAGCAAGCACCAATGGTGTGGCAAGTCATACCTTGTTCTTGTAGAGCTATTTCTAGTTCGTTAAAGGCCCTGTGGGTGGTGGCCAAAACTAATGCAGCTGCTGCAATCTTTTCACTTATACACGCCCAGTTTAATAGACACTCCAATTGGTTACAATGTAACTCAATACGCACCGTGTGGCTTATAGTTTCAACCAGCCCATTGTGGTGTTGTATATCGCTGCAGAAGCGGATGTGTCGATAACTGACAATCAACATCGCAAGACGGAACACCAAGTAGGTAAAGGCTTGTTTGCAGCACCGAAAGAACATTCCATCCTTCTTAGCCTATTGCAGGTATTGCATCTGTGCAAACTCGTTGAAAATTGAATGGCTTTGTTAAAACAGTTGATGATTTGTTTGTAAAGCTCACCCCACCTAGCCCCCATGCCCTTAATTTTGTACAATTTTTAGATCGTTGGCTAGTCTATAAGCAGGTATTTTAGTGAAAAAGTTTATCTAAGCTGCTGTATTTTATGAATTTTATAGGTTTTGTGATGTGAGCTCACTCAAAGAGGGTATAGTAGGGGGCCGTAGGTTCAAATCCTGCCGTCCCGACCAATTACTCCATTATAATCAGACACCTCGCGTGTCTTTTTTTTGGATGGTGTAAAAGGCAGTTGGTAAAAAATTCCTAACGCCTAACGCCTAACGCTTCAAATGGTTTTTAAGTCCAATTAAGGCTCTGCTATCTTCCACTGAATGTCATCTTGGTTTGCTTCATAGAAGTTGCTCATTGCTTTACTTGTGTGTACAGCCATTATTGTTGCTGATTCAGCAAACCTTCTTTTGTATCACGTACCTTCCAATGCTTTAATCTGTCGAATAACATTGTTGGCGTCCTATTGCGTTACATTGGAACCAATTGGAGTGTCTATTAAACTGGGTGCGTATCACAATGGTAATTGAACGACACTTACAATAACGCTGTTAGGACTTTTGTTTAATCCACTTAGATCAGACATATCACACTCCCATTTTGAATATTAATCACATAATTTTGATCCTGGATGTTCTTTCAGTATCATGAAGCCAATTGTGGAATTGCCGCGAGCAGTGTCTTAGTGAATAGATGTTTTGGCTTGCTCATCACTTCTGCGGTTTCTCCGGATTCGACAATCTTACCAGATTGCATAACGAGTATTCTTTGACTTAACATACGAACTACGTTCAAGTCATGGCTAACAAATAAATAGCTTAAGTTATGCTCGCGCCTTAAATGTTCTAACAATTGCAACACGATTGCCTGGACAGATACATCTAAAGCAGATGTCGGTTCATCTAGAATAAGTAACTTTGGGTTTAAGGCGATGGCACGCGCTATACCAACACGAGCTTTTTGACCGCCGCTGAGTTGATGTGGTAATCGATAGATGAGCTCCAAGGGGAGTCCAACTTTTTCGGCTAATTGATAGACTTGGTCTTTTAGATTAGCTTTGTTAAAGTCTTTTTGTAGCCGTAGAATCGGCTCGGAAATCAACTGAAAAGCACTGTGACGCGGGTTAAGTGAACCTGTAGGGTCTTGGAAAACCATTTGAATATCTTTCCTGCGAGGACTCCTTATAAAATCACGATCCGAAACCTGACCAATATCCTCCCCAAGAAAAAGAATCCGACCTTCACTGGGTTGCTCTAAGCGCGCAATTAACCTTGATGTTGTTGACTTTCCGCAGCCAGACTCCCCTACCAAGCCAACGCATTCGCCCTGGTAAATTGTAAAGTTAACTCCGTCTACTGCATTGAAGGTATTACCTTGGGATTTGAATCCGCCTTGACTCTTTAATATGTAGGTTTTGACAAGGCCTTCAACCTTCAGTAATTCTTTTTTCTCTATTTCAACAGCAGGCTTCGACAGTTCCACAGGAACTGTTGGCGTTAGGTGTTCAACTTTACTACTGATTCCTGGCGTTGCAGCAAGCAGTTTTTTTGTGTAACTATGTTGAGGTGATGTGAATAGACTGTGATCATCACAGGCTTCAACAACCTGTCCTTTCTCCATGACCACAAATTTATCGCAGTATTGATATGCCATACCCAGGTCGTGAGTAATCAATATTACGGCCAAGTTTCGGTGTTTGACCAGACCCATAATTAAATCCATGATCGATTTCTGTGTGGTAACATCCAGGCCAGTTGTTGGTTCATCTGCAATCAACAAACGCGAGTTGCAGGCCAAAGCGAGAGCGATCATAACTCTCTGGCACATGCCACCGCTAAGCTCAAAAGGGTAGGCATTGGTTACACGTCTAGTGTCTTGTATCTCGACCTTATGCAACAGTTCAATGACCTTGCGAGGGGCAGTTTGATTTGTCGCTTGGGCATGTTGGCGTAACATATCAGACAGTTGATCGCCGACTTTACGGATAGGATTCAGAGTGGACATTGGGTTTTGAAAGATCATGGCGATTTCACGACCCCGAATATCTTTCAGTAAGCTTGCACTAGGATTTTCGAGATTCATACCATCAAAAGTGATACTCCCCTTTGCAATTTTGCCGTTATTGCCGAGAAGATTGAGAATACTGTAGGCTGTAACTGACTTGCCACTGCCGCTTTCGCCGACAATTGCGATCACTTCTCCCTTATTTAAGTTAATATTAATATCATCTACTGCGTGAACCACACCGCGTCGAGTTGCGAAGTCCACGGCAAGATTTTTTATCTGTAAGAATGGTTTAGCCATAAAACTATGTCCTTTTCTGGGGGTCCACGAGGTCACGGAGGGCATCGCCCAGTAAGTTGAAGCAGAACACTGCAAGCATTAAAATTAAGCCTGGAAATAATACCAGCCACCATTCTCCAGAAATGATGTAATTGGCTCCTTCGGCAACCATAATTCCCCATTCAGCTACTGGTGGTCGCACCCCTAAACCAATAAAGGACAAACCAGCGGCATTTAGAATTGCCCAGCCCATGTTCAGGGACATTTGTACCATTAACGCAGGTAGGCAATTGGGGAAAATATGAAATACTAAGGTCCGCAGGTGTGTATTCCCCGACAATAGTGCGGCCTGAACATACTGGTGGTTCCGTTGGATCGTCACCTCGGCACGTGCAACCCGAATAAAAAACGGAATATTGATCAATGCTGTTGCGTATATGACATTAGTTAACGAGTTACCAAGAACAGCAACAATGCCCATTGCTAGGACAAACAACGGAAAGGCCAGTATGGTGTCTGCTATTCTGCCGATAATTCGGTCGTACCACCCTCCAAAATAGCCCGCAAGACACCCTAACGACGTGCCTACCAGCGCGCTTATCGATACAGCAGAAAGTGCTATCCAAAGGTCTAAGCGAGTGGCAACCACAACCCGAGAAAAAACATCCCTACCGAGGTGGTCCGTGCCGAAAAGGTGTAAAAATGAGGGTGCCTGCAAAGCAATTGATGTGTCACTGGCGATTGGGTCAAATGGCACCCAAAATGGTCCCGTTATCCCAACCAATATGAAAATCAGAAACAATACTATAGAAAACATTGATATCGGATTTTGACTAAGGATATACCATGTCTGCTGTCGCCAATCGTGTTGTTCTGGTGTTGCGCTATTTTGGCTATGTTGGCTAAGTTCTGGATCTAGCTTAGTGTCGGTATTTCTCACCATTTTTTTGTTCAACAAAAGATCACCCATCAATGCTAACCCTCGGATCAACCAGCGTATACAAAATGTCAATTACCAAGTTCAATACAACAAACATAACAGCCATAACCAAAATAAAACCTTGCACTGCTGCAAAGTCAGAGGCTACGAGTGCATCCACAGCAAATGAACCTATACCTGGCCAAGAGAACACCTTTTCAACTAAAACGTTTGCGCCTAGCAAATACGAAAAAACAAGACCCATGATTGTTAGTAACGGTAACATTGCGTTGCGTAAGGCATATACAAAAATTATTTTCCGCCGATCAATGCCATTCGCTGTTGCGGCCTTGACATATTCACTACCCATCGCGGTTAACATGGCCGATCGGGTCATTCGCGCTATAGGTGCGAGGGCAAATATAGCCAGAGTAATGGCCGGCAATATCAGCTGTTTTGCAGCTGCGGCTGCGGTTTCAAAGTCACCATTTATCATTGCGTCAATGGTATAAAAACCAGTAACTTTTGGTGGTGATAAATAAAAGAAGTCTAGACGACCAATAGGTGAGGGCGCCCAGCCAAGTAAATAGTAAAAAACAAAAACTAATAAAAGACCGCTGAAAAAAATCGGTGTAGATGCGCCGGCGGTTACAAATATACGACACAGATGGTCGATCCAGGTATTTGGATTAACAGCAGCGAGAATGCCTAAGGGAATGGCCGCCATTAAAGCTAACGCGAGTCCCGTCAAAGTCAATTCCAATGATGCTGGAAAACGAGCAGATAATTCACTGGCAACCGATTGGCCAGTGTTTAGAGAAACGCCAAGATTACCCTGTGTAAGGTTCTTGCAGTAGACTATAAATTGATGAAATATACTTTTATCTAAGCCTAACTGCTCACGAATTTGAGCAATGGACTCTTCATCTGCGGTAATGCCTGCAAAATAAACTGCAGGATCACCAGGCAGGGAACGGGTTAGTACAAAGGCGACAACTATGACGCCAATTAAAGATGGCACTGCTAACAATATCCGCTGCCCTATCATTTTTAGCTTTAGAAAAAACACTATTATTACCACAAATTAATTAGGCCACTCTGTTGTTCGTGGCAAACACTAAATTAACGAAGAAAAGATCTCGTACCAGGTTTGAATTGGTGCGAGATCTTACTTAATAAACTTTAGCCCTTTATAATTACTTTTTGGTGAATGATCGAATATCTAATTGACGGTGAAACCAGTTAACAAAACCTTCAACGCCTGGCGCCATAGCCACCTCCAAAGTCGGTTGCCAAATCGGAATGAGTGGTACATCGTTAAAGCCGATTTCCATCAATCGCTTGATATTTTTTTCGTATCGTGGGTCTTCAACTGCCATCGGTAAAGTGACATCAACTAGGTGCTCGACCTCCGGGTTCATGTAGTTCATTGAGTTAAACAAGTGACCTTCTTGATAAACCCAATAGAAATAATAGTCTACATAATTCAACCAACCACCGAAGTTTTTAAGGTGCAACTCAAGTCCTTTCTCAACAAGAGCTTTAGTTCTCCAGCTTGCTCCTGGGATCTTATTAATAGTAGTTTTAATGCCAATCTTCCCGAGGCTTTCTTGCATTAAAATTGCGGTCGGCTCTGTCCACTCAGCGAAGCTAAGATCGATAGACAACGGCACCTCAAAGCCATCGGCATAACCGGCCTCGGCCATTAATGACTTTGCTTTCTGAATGTTGGTGTCATACGGGAAGGGTTGCGGCCAAACGGTTGTAGTAGGCGAGGTGCTCGCACCGCCCCACATTTTCGCGCCAAGACCATAAGCAGCGGTATCGAAAATCTTTTGGTAGGGCATAGCAAAAGCGACTGCTTGTCTTACTTTCACATTCTTAAAGGGTTCGAAATTCATATTCAAGCCGACGGCATGCATAGAATTATCAATTGTTGTGCTTACAACAGTCAATTTATCTGCTTCAGACAATTCTTTAGAATCTTTGTTAGGTAAACCTAATGCTACATCGGCGTCACCTTTTTCAACTAGGGCTCTGCGGGTAGACGAGTTAGGTACTTCACGCACGATAACGCGCTTAATAGCTGGTAGTGGGCCGTTTTTCCAATTATCAAATCGAGTATAAACGAGTTGCTCGCCGGGCTCCCAACGTTCTAACATATAGGCACCGCCGCCTGCTGGTGTTTTATGCAAATACTCTGTTGCCCAAGGATCTTCTGCTGTTGCATTTGCAAGCGCGACTTTACTATTAATTACTATCGGAACTGGTACGGCTAAATCTGGCAGGGTTAATTTATTTGAAGAGGTCATTTTCACTTTAAATGTTAGCTCATCAACGACTTCAAACTGGTCAACGGAATTCATTCCGCCCGCAGACATTTGCACACCGGGAAACCCGCCTAACGTAACTGCGCGATCGAAGGACCACTTAACATCTGCTGCGGTGACTCGAGAACCATCCCAAAAAGTTGCATCTTCTCTTAAATTGAAAAGGTAAGCGGTACCATCATCAACCAACTCCCAGCTAGTCGCTAACTCTGGGTTTATTACCGTTGAGTCATATCGATAACCTCCGTTGCCTTCCGAACGAATGCCAAAGCTGACAAGGCGATCATACATGTTGACCGCTACCTGATAGCTTGGTCGATTGGTACCGACGCGCATAATATCCATACTATTAACGCTCGCACCAGAAACAATAACCAGTGTATCTTCACGAGAAGCGGCTATAACATTACTTGATAATGTTGCGCATACTGAGAGAGCAAGTATCCCAGCCCATGCGGTTCTAAATATATGGTGTTTCATCTTATTATCCTCAAAATTATGTTAATTATTCCTAAGTATTTAAACCATGTGCTAGCCTTACACTTCGCCTATGTAATTTCTCCAGCTCCCAAAGTGGCTAATATTTTCAGCGCCATATTCCGAAATTTTTTCGCAGATAAAGCCACTTACCTGAGAGCCGTCTTTTAAGACTACTTTGCCGATGCCGAGCGGCATTGGAATTCCAGAAATGAACGTCCCTACGTGTTCTAAGGGTATGGCCCAAATCTCAAGTTCAATCGCGACACCGGTGTTTGGTGTTCTTACCAATCCAGGCCGAAATGGATTAGAACCTGCGAGTCTAAATAGTTGGTAATTTTCGCTTGTTGTCGTTGTATATAAATATCGAGCACCCAATTTAGTCAGCTCTCCGTTAAGCGGCAGGCCCGACATGTGCGCGCCACATACTGACAATGCAAGCTCCGTATTTGGGTCTACATCGTTGGTTAGCTGTTTCGTGTCTAATGGCCAGTCGGTGGCCCCCAATGCCGCGTGCCCGTTCTCTTGCAATTTATATGCAATCTCGGCGATCACGTTGTCTTTGCCCGCGGTTGCTAGTAACGTCACACTACCTGGAAGGCCATCTTTTCTAGGATCAACAGGCACCGTTATCGCGGACATGTCCATAAAATTTGCAAAATTTGTGTAGGTACCAAGATTTGAGTTTGGTGTTATTGGGTCGGCGATTAAATCGGCAACGCTATAGAAAGTTGGAATAGATGGTACGCAGATAAAATCTAAGCCAGCCAATTCAGACTTGATAGTTCTTTTTAACGACTGTAATTTATAGATGTCCTTAAATGCATCTGCTGCTGAATACTTGATTGCCTGTGATATAATTTGCTTAGTTATAGGATTAAATGAACCAGGCGATTTTTCAAGGAAATCCCCAACAGCGGCATAACGTTCTGCCACCCAAACACCTTCGTATAGCAGACTTGCTGCACTATAGAACGGTTCAAAGTCCAGCTCTATGAGTTCAGCTCCGTGTTTAGCCAACTCTTCAAGAGTATGGTTAAATGACGCTTGTTGAATTTTATCGCCAAAAAATTTAATTGAATCCTCGCTTGGAACACCTATCTTTTTAGAGAAGGTACTTGCATTGAGCTTTGGATTCGAAAAAGTTCGTGAATAGGAGTCTTGTTCATCGTAGACGGCGGCGACCTGGAAGACTGTATAAGCGTCAGCAACCGTTGCCGCAAATATGGATATGGTATCTAACGTCCGGCACGCAGGTACAACCCCAGTGTTAGATAAGCTGCCAAGGGTTGGTTTTAAACCGACGATGCTGTTAAGTGCCGCGGGGACTCTACCGGAGCCGGCCGTATCCGTCCCCAGTGAAAAGGTTACTATTCCGTGGGCAACGGAGACGGCAGACCCGGAGCTGGACCCACCTGGGACTATTGTTGGGTCGATCGCGTTCTTGGGAATTGGGTATGGTGTTCGTACACCTACCAAGCCAGTTGCGAATTGGTCTAGGTTTGTTTTCCCCACACATATCGCGCCTGCTTCTCGTAAGAGATTTACGACAAATGAATCGCTGGGTGCTTCATAACTGAAATCAGGACATCCCGCGGTAGTGGTTAGACCTAGAACATCAATATTGTCTTTGACGGCAAAAGGGATACCCCAAAGCGGTTTAGATATAGGATCAAATTCACCTAACTCAGAAATGGCTCGTTCGGTATATTGCAAAGATGATTGTGAAATAAAAATGCCAGCGTCGTCGGCTTGATTGATCCGCCTGAAACATTCAGATATGACATCTGCAACCTTTGTTTGGCTTCGATAAGCGAGATGCAAACTATCAATTGTAAACGGCAGATTACGTAACATGTTAAATTTTCACCAGGACAAATATTAGGAAATCAATTTACCAATCAATAGTGACGCGGTATACTGCTCATTTGACACATGCCTGCTGCAAAAAATGCATCACATTAACCTACGGAGCCTCCAATGCGTCACCTACAACCCCTTGAATACTTCAATGCTATTGTCGCTGCTGGCTCTATCCGCAAAGCGGCGGAAACGCTATCGATAACGTCAACTGCATTAAATAGGCGGCTTTTGGCGATTGAAGAAGAATTAGGTGTGGATTTATTTGAGCGCTTGCCTAAAGGTGTTCAGTTATCTGCCGCGGGAGAGATTTTACTGCTCCATATTCGTGAGCAAATTGCGGATATGGCTCGGGTTAAAAGCCAAATATCCGATCTAAAAGGCGAGCGCCGAGGCCATGTAGCGATTGCTTGTAGCCAAGCAATTTTAACGTCATTTTTACCTGTGGAAATTTCAAAATATCGGTCTCAACATCCCTTTGTTACCTTTTCAGTCCAAGTGCGCGATAGGGTGGCGGCTGAGGAGGCTTTGTTAGATAGAAGTGCAGATTTGGCGTTAGTATTTGAGCCGGTGCAACTGGCTGATTTCCAAACCCTTTTGGCTGTTAAGCAATCGGTTTGGGTCTTAATGCTAAAAGATCATCCTTTGGCACATAAACCAATTTTACGACTGAGAGAATGCTTAAGGTTTCCTGTTGGTTTGCCGACAAAACAGTATGGCGTACGTCATATTTTGGAAGCCAGTGCTCGTCGGATCTCATTGAATCTAGCGCCCGTGGTCGAATCAGACAGTTTCGATTATTTACGATATCAAGCTGTAGAGGAAGGGATCATCACATTTCAGATTGAGATCGGCTTACCGCTCAACTTAGAATCTATCGGCTTGGTTGCTTGTAAACTTGATGAGCGCGATGTCCCCGATGGGATGTTGTACGTCGGGCAACTAAAAGGAAGAACATTGCCCGTTGCAGGAGCAAAGTTCGCCAATCAAATCCTTGCAGCCCTAGGGCAAAGATGTGACTCTTAAGGCGGTAAGGCCATTGATCTCAGCGCCGTGCCTAGTCGCGTTTGGAAGTTATTTTTCAAATAACTTCAAGATATACCGAGTTGTGAGTTAAATATTTCATGATTTTTGTTAGATTCAATATGTGTTACTAAGTGGCGAGGTATTAATAATAGGTGCGAATTTTTATTGGACTATAGAGCTATATGTCAGTCAGTCGATAATCATTCCTAAGTGAAATTCAGAGCGTTAATCGCTTTTGATTTATCAGATGAATTTAATAGCACAATAGAATTATGAAGTTATAAAGACCAAACTTATGATGTGATTGTAGCATCTACGATGTTTAACTTATTCGATACAATGAATCATTATGTTGTGTTGGTAAGACGCATGAGCCGTCGATTCACAAAAATTCGCGTGGGTACCCTGGATCGATTCTGCACCTACGGCACCTGATCAGCGCAAAATAGGTAATTGGATATGAAGTGTCAAAGCACAAAAGGCGTTATCACTACGCCTCACCCGTTATCGACTAAAGTTGGCCTGCGGATTCTTGCGGAAGGCGGTACTGCCATCGATGCTATGATTGCCGCTAGTGCCACTTTAGCAGCAGTATTTCCACATATGACTGGTATCGGTGGCGATGCAGTTTGGGTACTTTATGACAAAAAAGTAAGCTCTATCATGGGTATTGGGCAGGCTGGGCAGCGAGCACCTTTGCGGCCGATAACAGAGCGAGGCCCTGACTCGGTAGCCACGACAGCAGGCGCGATCGCCAGTTGGCAGACCGCAATTGATATAAGCACTCATCAATGGGGTTCTGATTTGTCCTTACAACGGTTGCTCAAGGATGCAATCAGTTATGCAGAGCAGGGTACCCAGGTATCGGCTTCTCAGGCATTTTGGATAAAGCAAAGACAAGCTTTACTGACAAACTTACCTGACCTCCATCCGATAGTCTGTCGAGCGGATGGCCAGCCACTTCAGGTTGGAGATACTTTTAAACAACAACAACTCGCACGAACATTAAAGCTGTTGAGTAAAAACGGCTTGATGGATTTTTATCAAGGAGAGGTAGCTGAGGCCCTGCATGCCGGATTCACAGCATTAAACGGCAACCTCAGTCTGGATGATTTACGCAAGACGAGGGCGCGAAATGCGGAAATGGTTAAGGTGCGCTATCGCGCAGGTGACTACTATAACTTCCCCGCACCGAGTCAAGGTATTTACACGGCAAAAGCTCTAACAACCCTGAACAAATGGGATCTTAGTGAGCACGGAATGGGCAGCGCGCAAAGCTATCATCTAATGGTCGAGGCTATTAAGCAAAGCTTTACCGAACGCAATATAGCATTATGCGATCCAGAGTTTTCGCCTCTTAATTCCCTTGAAATTGCCAGCACCGCTAATCTACTCGACGCAACGAGAGCCAGCCCATGGGGCGAGCAAGGCCAACCAGCGGATACAGTTTGGTTGGCGGCTACTGACAGCGATGGCCGTACAGCCTGTTTAATGCAAAGTCTTTTTCATGATTTTGGCTCTGGCTGCATGATCGGAGACACTGGCGTGCTATGGCATAATCGTGCCGCCGGTTTTAACTCTAATTCGCAACACCCAAACGCTTGGGGGATAAGCAAGCGACCGGCTCATACACTCAACCCCTCCTGTTATATTGCCGACAATGGTCATCGCTTTTTCTTTGGCAGCCAGGGAGGAGATGGCCAACCGCAAACTCAATTGGTACTGGCGACACAGCTGATTGATTTCAACCAGGATGTAGAAACAGCCTTGAATACCCCCAGGTTTTTATTGGGGCGAAGTTTTTTTGACAGTACCGACAACCTTAAGCTTGAGAAATCCTTACCTAAGACCATACGTACTGCGCTCACGGAATTGGGTCATAGTACCGAGGTAATTCCATCGTTAAGTCCATACACCGGGCAGGCCGGTATTATCACCATCACGCCAAACGGCATGGCCACCGCGATGCATGATCCGCGCGGCGAAGGCACTGCCCTCGCACTTTAACTATATTGGATAGACATTATGGATTTAATATTCATCGGTTCGTATTTGTTGCTCGGTAGTGTTGCTGGATTGCTCGGTGGTATGCTCGGTATTGGCGGCGGGGTTATTATTGTGCCATCGTTAATTGCGTTGTTTAGCTGGCAGCAATTACCCTTAGACATAATCCCACAACTGGCTGTTGCCAGTTCACTAGCTAGTATTATTGTGACAAGTTTTTCAGCTATGCGGGCCCAAGCCAAACGAGGAGCCGTCGACTGGGTCCTGTTCAGACAATGGTCCGTGTTATTGTTAGTAGGTGGATTTGGCAGTGGGTTCATTGGCAGCCATATACCGGCACTTGCCCTGCAGCGCGGTATCTCCTTATTCTTGATGGTGATCGCAGTTATTATGCTGAGTCAATGGTTACCGAAACCCGACCGTAAGATGCCCGGCCTTCTGGGTCGAAGCGCTCTAGGTTTTTGCAGCGGGTTAGCCAGCGCTTTGGCAGGCATAGGAGGGGGCAATATTATCGTTCCACTGCTTGTTTTTTTTAATGTATCAATGCAGCGCGCTGCAGCCACCGCGAGCGCCTTGGGTCTACCTATCGCTTTTGTTGGCAGTCTAGGTTATGTGTTGGCCGGCTGGAACCATGCAGTATTACCCGGTTGGACCCTCGGCTATGTGTATTTGCCGGCAACTATTGGAATAGCCTGCATGGCTTTTATTATGGCTCCACTGGGCGTCATGATTGCACATCGGTTACCTGCCAAGCAGCTCAAGCAAGTCTTTGGTGGAGTGTTGTTGGTCGTCGCCAGTCGCATGTTATGGAGCAGTTTTGTCTAGCGTTAAATCGTCATGGAAGGCCCCCAAACCTCAAGGTGATTAGCTATATTCACGCCGAAGCCTATGCTGGCGTGAACTCTG
>Ga0307488_10000466_pt1 | contig 33352 bp, 25 predicted proteins | sample SB02metaG_FD_202248 | JGI IMG/M metagenome (GOLD analysis project Ga0307488, IMG submission 202248) | Sea-ice brine microbial communities from Beaufort Sea near Barrow, Alaska, United States - SB 0.2 | ecosystem: Environmental > Aquatic > Marine > Coastal | place: USA: Alaska | collected...
CCAATTGAAAGAGCCAAACGCGACTGGTCGGTTTCTTGGTGTGCAGTCAGTTGAGAATTGAATCAGGCAGTTCAGGGCGTGCACTTGCCATTGCGCGGAAGGCAGGGCAATGGCTACTAATCGCTCATTGCAGTCTGTTAATTCGATGAAGTTCCATTCATAATCATTGGTAGAGCGAGTGAGGATTAATCCAGAAATACTTTATTTTCTCGCTTTTGTCTTTAATTCAAAATCAAATTCTTGGGCAGAGATCACTAACCCTTCTTCATTTTCGCTAGGGAAAACAGCAATGGCGACATCGTCGTCTTCTAAACCATGCGTCCAGCGGCTGTGCCAGGTTTTTAAATCAATCGCTTTAGGCTCGCATTCTGACCATTCTCCTGTAGCCCAAGCCTGAGCAAAGGTTTCACTTGGCCATACGGGGGTGCAATCTTCATCTTCAGTATTAAGCATCACGCAGCCGTCTTGGTCGGTCAGTATCCATACTTGTTTATGTGAGATGCATTCTTTTACTAGATAAGAGAGACGTTGTTCTGGTGTAAATTGCGCAATATTGTCTAAGGTGTCTGACATGAATGATCCAAATATGGTTAGTGTGAAAGAGAAAAGATTCAAGCAATGACTTGTTTTAGTCTTTAGTTGTTACTAATTCTCAACCATAAATGGAATATTTGCATTACCTACTTTGTTTTTTCCATCATGAGCGTAATTAAATAAACGATATTCTCCCACTTCATTCGGCGCGTTAAAGGTCATTTCTACGTAATTTGGTTGAATGTCAGATGTGATTATTTTTAATGCCAGTACTGCAGGTTTTGCCTCAAAGTGCCCCCCTTGACTGCGCGTTTCTACTTCATGCATCAATACCCACTTATGAGTCAATAGATCGCCTTCTGGATCGGAAATATGTACCTTGGCGGTGGCAAGTTGACCAGGTTTTAAACGAATATTATCAACAGCTTGAGTCTCATTGATGGTGATAGATTGAGACAGCGGTGCGCGATTTACTGGGTATTTTCCGGTCCACATACGAGTCAGTTCATCTATGCTTGCGGTTTGTTCACCCGCTTCGTTAAACATGCCATACCAGGTAGGTGTTCGTTCTTGTTTTTGGCCCCAGAAAAATACGAATGAACCTATAATTTTACCTGTTTTGTCATCAAGGATGATGTCTTGCATACGTTTGGCCATGCCTGCGGCTTTGACCGCACTTGGCTCTTCAATCTCTCGGCCCCATTCGGTGGAGGGTAATTCCCAATGTCCTATAGGACCAAACTCGGTCACCATATAAGGTTTATCAACATTACTTTCGGCAATGCTAGCGGGTAACGTGACTAAAGAACCATAACTCTGCACTGCTAAAATATCGATGTTAGGTGCATACTTTAGCACCTGCGCGATATCTTTCGGATTGTGACCCGCTAGACTGAAAGTAACAGGATGGTTGGGATCAATTTTATGGATATGATCAATGATGTCACCCATAGCGGCATAAACCTTAGGGTTGACGTTTTTTAATTGCCCTTGTTCGTCATACAATAAATTAGGTTCATTGTTAATCACCCACAACAGTATGTTTGGGTGATTTTTATATTTTTCGATAGCATTGGTAACACGTTTAAACTGCTCAGCCACCGCTGCTTCATCGTTATAATCAAAGCCCAATAATTCTTTACCTGTTACTATACCTACTGCAATCATTAGTCCCATTTTTTCTGCTATGGCTAATTCTTGTTCGATAGAGTTTAAATCCCAGGTTCGAAAGGTGTTACCTCCCGCTTCTTTTAAGGCTACAACGTTTGCATCGTTTTTATAACCCAACCCCACACCTCTTACATCATAGGGTTGACCATTCACAGTCAGAGAATATTGATTGCCCTGTTTGACTATTTTTACCACTGACGGTGTTTGAGTTGAATTGGTGCATGCGACTAATAAGTTGCTTAGGGCTAAAAATAACATTGAAAAGAGAAAACGTGAGCTCATAAAAAGATTAGATTGCATTTGGTGTCCATAAATTGCTTGAGTAGTATAGCTAAGTGCTTTTGCTAAGTATTATTGCTAGGTGCAATCGCACAGTAAATTGTATTCTACGCATCAAACATTGCGTAGATAAACAAGATTTAAATCGGCCAATAGGGCCATTGTTAGGATCAAGCGGATGCAACACGTATATTTTTGGAATGGCAATAAGTCCCCAGTAAGGCAGAGCTACGAAACAGCGCTGCTTCAAGCATGTTTAAAAGCGACCAATGAAGAATACAGTTCAGTGAATGTGTGTATCGATAACACGGATTATCCTAACGCTGATGACGAAGCTAATATCTTTGCTAACGGTGCAGATATTTTGGTGACGGTAGCCGGGAATGTAAAATTTCAAAACAAACCAAAAATTGTGATCTCGCAACCACTCACTAAAGGGTTATTGGGTTATCGATTATTATTGGTCAGAGACCAGTCTTTGAGGCAATTCTCTCAAATCAAACAACCACAGCAGCTTCAACAATTATCTATTGGCATTCCTGAAACTTGGGCTGATGCTGAGCTGTTTCGACATAATCGATATAAGGTTATTGAGCAGGGAACCTTGGATGATTTATTTCTGTTATTAAAAAATGGTACGTTTGATTACGTTGCTTTGGGTGTGAATGAAATCGAGGAAATATTTAAGCATCGCGCTGTGCCAATCGGTGGTATTAGCATTGAGCCTTCGCTGATGCTTTATTATCCCTTTCCGTTGGTGTTTTATGTCAACCCTTGTAATCCTGTCTTAGCCGAACGTATAGAAAAAGGGCTGAAATTGATAGCCATCAACGGCGAACATGAAACACTGTTTAGTTACCATCATGGTGATGTTGTCCAGCGATTAAATTTGAGAAATAGAAATACACTCAGCTTAACTAACCCGATGCTACCGCCTGATATGGCTGAGTTTTCTGGAAGTTTACTGAATTCGTTGAGCAATCACTGACCATACAAAACGTGTTTATCAGTTTGGACTCGCTAAAACCGAGTTACATCGTGACCTGCAGATTTTGCTCAAAGCGTTTTGGGCCAATGGATCCGCTGGCCGTTCTGAGCATATATTGGGAGGTGTTAATATCCCTTAGCAAAATCTAAAACGTTATGCAGTGCTGCGCCGTTGATATATCTAGCATAATTATCACTAAATAATGGGAATATGTCCTCAGGCATCGACTCTGCTGCGGTGTGCTGGGTAACGTAAAGGTTGTCTAAATGCCAATACGGGTGTTGCTCAGGCAAAGGTTCCTGCTCAAACACATCTAACACCGCAGCATGCAGTGTTTTGTTTTGCAGTGCATCCATTAAAGCGTTATCTACTATGGTTGTGCCTCGCCCCGCATTGATCAATATACAGTGTTTGGGTAAATAAGATAAAAATGAGTGGTCGATTATACCTGTCGTGGCGTCACTTTGAGGTAATAGGCAAACCAGATAATCTAGTTCAGTAGCAAAAGTTTGTTGGTCATTTGGAGTATAATATTGATCAATAAATTCGCAGCCACCGCTGGTTCTAGTATAACCCCGTGTCTTCATCGAGAAGTGTTTCGCCATCTTGGCAACAGCTTGACCGATGTTTCCGACACCCATTATGCCTAGGGTTTTACCCGCTAATGACTGATAAGAAGGCGCTGCCCATGTTTTTTTTAGCTGTGCCTGATTAAAGCCTGCCACATTCCGCGAAAAATACAGCAGGTAAGTAAATACGTATTCTTGCATAGCTTGTTGAAATATATCTTTGACGCCACACAGTTGATAATCGGTTTTGTCTAAGGCAAAAAGGGCAGCGTTGCCAGCCCACGTAGATTGCAGCCATTTTAATCGAGTGCATTGCTTAATAACGTGTGAGGTTAAATCAGGATCGCCAAATAAAATATCGACTTGTGAATAATCAAACGCCGCTGCTTTATTATCGACTAATACAAGTTTTAGGTGTGGTAACTGCGCTGCTGCAAGCAATGCGCTATAGAGCGCTGAATCACGACTTAAAATGGCTACGTTATACATAAGTTAAATAGTTACCATGTAAAGATTAAATTACTAAGTTGGTGTTTAAGGAAATTTTATTTGTTAATTTAGTGTTAAATTTGAATTAAGTTCGGCTACTCTTGGGTATCACAACTTTTATCCGAAGAGATACTAACATGAGTGCCAAAAATACAACTGCCCTTAACGTAATGCAACAGGCAAAAATTCTATCGCCAAAAAGAAACACCACTCAAGCTACCACAATCGATGAATTAACAGACGAACAATTGGCTCACTTCGGTATCGACAAAAATAGCGAGTATGGGCAAGCTTTGTTTAATACTGCTCAGCATTTGTATTATACCCAAGCTAATATGCAGCAGCTTTGGCAGATCACCAGCGATACTCTTGAAGGTTTGAGTAAAGAAAACAAAGTCGCTTATTTCAATGCCAAAAAGTTTTTGTCTTTTCAGATTGCAAAAATTTTGGATACCTTGCAAAACCCTTTTCGTGCCACCTATCAAAGTTTAAGTAAACAATCTGGCTCTCAAGTGAGTAAAAGTCATTACCCCTTATTTGATAATGTCACTGCACTGTTTTCAGCCACACCAGTCGTGGTGCGAACCGCTACTTATGTTTATGCATGCACTGAATGGGTAGACGATGCATTTCAAGGCAAAGAATCCACGCATCAGATATATTCGCGTTTACTTAATCCTACTAATATTTCATTGGCTAACGCCATAGTCGACCTGGAAGCGGGGCCTTATGCGGCTGATTATTTAGCATGGAACTTTAACTCAGGCATGGCGGCTATCGATGCTTTGTTATCCAATATACTGAATCATGGAGATGTATTGATTGTATCGCGCAATGTATATGGTGGTGTGTATCAGTTATTGCACGATTATTTTGCCCGTGAAAATCGCATGAATGTGCAACTTGAATGGTTCGATGGCTATTCGGCAGATGAGTTCGCAAGCTTTTTACAAGAAACGAAAGCTAAACACGCTGAGCGCCTCGACACAAACCATGCTTTGCATGTGTATATGGAGTCTCCATGTAACCCTCACGGTTATGTACTCGATGTTGCAGGGATCAGTAAAATTGCCCATGCATTTGGCCATGTAGTGATGTTAGACGCTACTCTTGCCACGCCAATTCTTCATCAGCCTCTACAGCGCCTCGATAAAGAAGAGCGACCCGATTATGTCATGCATAGCTACACCAAAGACATTTGTGGTAGTGGCGCGACCACAGCAGGGGTGGTCATAGGCGAAGCATATCGCATGTTCCAAGGCAAAGGCGATTGTGTGAATGGTTATGATTGGTCAAAAACCATGTTTTGGGATGTGTACTACATAAAGGGCGCTTTTTTAGACTCTGAAAAAGCATTTGATGTATTAACCGGTATGAAAACCCTTGAAATGCGTATTATGCAAAAGGTGATCAATACTTTTGTATTCAGCCAGTTTTTAGCATCGCACCAAGGCTTTAACGTTAATTGCCATGCTATCGATGGACACCCTAACGCAGCCTTAAGAGAGGGGCAAATGCGTCATGGTTGGCCATGCGCTCTATTTACTGTGGACATGCAAGGCACTGATATTAGTCGCGACAGCTTTGTACGCTTTTTTGATGCCCTTGAACCGGCTTTTAGTCATCAAGTTAGCATTGGGCAACACAATACCATCGTACTGTGCCCTGCATTAACCTCCCACAGTGAGCTAGACGCAACGGCACAAGCCAAAAGTGGTATCTATCTGACAACCATGCGTATTGCGATGGGCACTGATAATGTACGAGAATTAGTTGCGCACTTTATCAACAGCGCTAAGTTACATATAGATCCTGTTATGCCAGGTTTTAGCGAGCAATTTATGTCAGCGCCTGAAATAGACGACTTATATTTACAAACCTGTTTACGTGTGAGTAAACAACACTTCTCTAGTGGTGGTTCTATCAGTGACATGTTGTCTTAAGGTAATTTTATAGCTATTGCGCCAAGTATGATTTTGGTCATCCTTGGCTTTTTTTCCTTAACAAAAGACAGCCTTAAATACCCTTCGTTTACCCTTCATGGTTAACAATATTTAATGTGTAGCAGCAACTTTAACCATTGGCTTAGCGACTTCATTAGATGTCAGCTAAGTAATGGCAGCAGATCATAAGTCTATTTTTACGTTCCTAAAAACCATGCCCGTGGGCGCAACCCAGAAACTAAACTAGATGCATATGGTATCCAAGTAACTCACTGATATGCAAATATACTAGTGGCATATGCGTTCATATAGGTCTTTATTATTCCTTAAAAAAATTTGAGAATGACTGAAATTAGCTAAAATACTAAAGTTTTGTTTCTACAAGATTGTTTGCTTTTGCTCCTTAACAATTTGTAACGAATCTAAAATACTGTGTTTAGTTTCAATAGTTTACTATCTATATTAATTTTGTCATATGTCCAATTTTAATAATGCTCACAGTGCATCTTTATCTTGAAAAGGTACGTATTGAAGCTAAACGATAAGAAATCCTATAAACATGCTAGCACTTACTAATATTCGGAAAACATTTCAAAACGGTGAAGAAGTAGTTGTTGCCTTAAACGACGTGAGTATAGAGGTGAAAGAAAACGAATTTGTGGCCATTATGGGCAGTTCAGGCTCTGGAAAATCAACGTTAATGAATGTGCTTGGCTGTTTAGACACACCTAATAGTGGTGTATACAAACTTGATGGTAAAGATGTCGCCAGTATGTCTGATGATCAATTGTCACAAGTGAGGAATAAGCATATAGGGTTTATTTTTCAGACTTTTCACCTCCTCTCAAAACTTGATGTAGTCGGTAATGTGCAGTTACCTCTAAGGTATGCGGATGTCGACCCAATAGAAGCAGATAAAAGAGCGACTGATTTGATTGAGAGAGTGGGCTTGACCCATAGGAAGAATCACAAACCTTACGAGATGTCTGGTGGACAACGCCAGCGAGTAGCCATTGCAAGAGCTCTGATTAATAAGCCTAGCGTCATTTTGGCAGATGAGCCCACGGGTAACTTAGACTCAAAAACCTCCAAAGAAATAATGGATTTGTTGACTGAGCTACACCAGCAAGGTCAAACCATAGTCATGGTAACCCACGAAGACGAAATTGCAGAGTATGCACAGCGCATAATTATAATGAAAGACGGCGAAGTAGTAGGAGAGAAATAATGAAAACTATATTCGGCATAATTATCTCGTGTGTACTAATTAGCACACACGTATATGCAGAGAAATTATTATTAACGGGCCAAATAGGTTCGTCTGCTAAACAAGTTGTTAATGCGCCTACAGGCAGTCGGCAATTGCAGATCCAGTGGATGGAGGAAGAAGGCAAGATCGTTGAACAGGGAGAAACCGTTGTATTGTTTGATGGAGCTTCTTCACAAGCTCAACTTATTGCTAATGAAGAAAACTTAGACCGTTTATTACTTGAATTCGAAGAATTAAAAGTTAAGCAAGAGCAAAGCGTCATCGATGCAAGAGGTCGCTTGAAAGTGGCTGAAATGCGTGTAGGAAAAGCCAAAATTGAGGCTTCCGTGCCTAGTTCACAGGTTGCAGCGTTTGAAAAAGGTCAATTTGAACTGTCATTACAACGCACCATGGTAGAGGCAATTAAGGCAGAGGAAGCATTGCAAGTTTCGTTGCAAGAGCAACGTGCAGAACTGACAAAAAAAGAAGTTAACATTTTGAGAGTCCAAGAAGAACTTGTGTATTTGACAAACATTCTAGCCAAGTTGAATGTTATTGCTCAAGTGACGGGTCCGGTGACATATGCCACTCACCCTTGGTTTGGTACAAAGTTAAGTGCTGGAATGAATGTTAGAGCCAGTTGGAAAGTGCTAGATGTTCAATCGACCAGTAATTTTCAAATAGAAACGTGGGTTCATGAAATTGATGCGGTTGGATTAGATGAAAACATAGAAGTAGAAATTGTGTTGGATGCTTATCCAAACAAAAAATATAGTGGCGTAATTTCAAGCTTATCGAAGCAAAGTGAGAGCAAAGCGCTGTGGGGTAGAAGTGCATATTTCCCCGCAATTGTTACTTTTGATACGGCTCCCGAAGTTAACCTGTTACCGGGTATGAGTGTTCGTATAACGGTAACAAAAGGGAGCGAAGAAAAGAATGAAAAGAATGTTTAAAACAATAAGCTTATTAACCTTAGCAACAAGTGTATTATGGTTAAGCGCATGTGGCGAGCACGCTGCAAAATCACAAAATACAACGCAAAATCAAACCAGTCGTCAGACTGATGAAAAAGTGATTTCGGCACCAGCCGAATTAGTTTCATTACAAAATATTTCTATTTCAGCACCGAGCATTCAAAGTATGTGGCAATACAAAATAGAATTTATTGCCAGAGAAAATACGCTGGTAAAAGAAGGCGACATATTACTTAAGTTTGATGGTCAAGGATTACGCACTGATATGGTAACGCGCCGCAGCGACCTCAGTGCTGCAGTCAAAGAGGCCGAGCAGAAGAAGTTAGAGAATGAGGCAAAATTGGAAGAATATAAACTTGATTTAGCCGAAGCCAAAAAGGATATGGACATCGCAAAGCGAAAAGTTGAAATAACGGATGTTTCACGTTCAGACATTGAAAGACGCAAGCAACAATCTGAATTTGGTATTACCACTGAGCTTCATAAACAGGCTATTCAACGGGTTAAGCAACACAAAATATCCATGCAAATTAATGAACAGGTGCAACAAGCTAAAATATCAAAAGCCACATCTGAAATTGACCTATTGACTGAAAGTATTAAGAGGCTGGAAATTCAGGCGCCCAAAGAGGGCATGGTGGTGTTAATACCAAATGGAGACGAAGAGAAACCAGCGGTAGGAGACACTGTATTTAGGGGAAGTCGCTTAATGTCGCTACCGGCATTAGATAAAATAGCGGTCAAGGTCGAGTTTGACGAATCATTTACGGCTGATATCGTTTTAGGTGATGATGTTCGCATTACCTTAGATGCTTTTCCTGAGCGCCCTTTTACGGGTAAAATTTCAGAGCTAGGTAAATCATATCGTAGCAAATCTACGAATAACCAAAAAAAGGTGTTTGATGCTTGGGTAACCTTAAACGAACTTGAGCTCAGCATCATGCGACCAGGCATGAAAGCGACGGTAGATATTGTAGAGGGAGCAATATGAAACGTTTAACTCTGCCTGTAACATTCCCACTAGCACTACCCTTTGTGTTCTCCGTTTTGATGTTAGGCGGTTGTGGCACACAAGAACAAAGTACGATCCCACTGTACGCAGTCACTGAAACACCTTTCTCAATTGAAGTAGAGGGTTTCGGTGAAATTGAAGCTGCACAATCTCAAAAAATTATGACGCCTGGACGAAGAGCGATGACAATCGCTTGGTTAAAAGACGAAAACACCTATGTTGAAAAGGGCGAGGTTATTGCCAGATTTGATGCCCAACAAATACTCAAAGACAGTCGTGATGAAGAGCTTGAGTTAATGTTGCTTGCTCAGGATATAGTCAAAAGTAATGCTCAACAAAATCAAGCCAAACAAGATATAAATTCAGACCAAAGTTTTGTGAAATATGAATTCGAATTTACTGATCGATTTGCTGTGGATGACTTACGGGTTTATTCGCAACTAGAAATTATAGACACGCTTGCTAATAGAGACTTTTTAGAAGCAAAAGATGATTTTTTAGAATGGAAAGAAACCAGTATTGTTGAACAGCATACAAATGAAAATGCGGTGTTAGATATCCGAAAAACAGGTGTCGAAACTATTTTTAATAGGCACCAACAGGCCTTATCAAGTTTAGAGGTCGTATCGCCTTTTTCGGGTTTATTAGTGTATGAAAAAGACAGGCGTGGAGAAAAACCAGCCATCGGACAATCCGTATTTCCTGGCAGTCCCATTGCTCAAATCCCCAATTTAGATAATATGCAGGCGTCTTTATTTGTGCAAGCAAACGATGCTATTGAATTAGCTAAAGGGTTAGCCGTTGATATCCGTTTAGACGCTTTTCCAAACAAAGTATTCAGTGGCGAAATTGCTGATGTATCAGGTTTTCCTAGAAGTATTGAGCGGGGTAATCCAGTCACTTATTTTGAAATTGTAGTGAAGCTGCTAGAGCAAGATAAAAGCATGATGCAACCGGGTAGAAAATTAACTGCCAAAATAGATGTCAAATCGTCTACCCAAGAACTTGTTGTGCCTTTGCAAGCCCTGTATTTTGAAAATGGAAGCACTTATGTGTATCTTCAAAGTGGCAATGATTTTAATAAGCAGTCTGTTGTGAGCGGTCGAAAAAACTTATACCTTGTTGAAATCACTGAAGGTTTAAGTAATGGCGACGTGATCGCATTAAGTTTACCTCAGCCACAGCAAGTGAAGGGAAGCTAACCATGAGCAAATATTTAGTACTGATCCAAGACGCTATTGCAGAGTTATTAGGGCAAAAGCTACGTACGTTTTTAACTATGTTAGGCATGATTTTTGGGGTGGGTTCGGTGATTGCCATGTTGAATATTGGCGAGGGCGCAGAGAATGAGGCCTTAAAGCTTATTGATTCTATGGGCGTAAATAACATCATTGTGAATGCCAAAGACTATGAAAAGGAAGAGCTTTCCGAAATACGTGAAGAAAGTTTGGGATTGAACCTGGGTGACGTTAATGCTGCTTTGGCCACGCTACCTTTTGTGGAAGGTTACAGCGCGTCTAAAGAAATTGACGTATATGACATTTACAGCGACTTCAATAAAAGCCAAGCGCAAGCATTAGGCGTAACAGTGAGTTACTTTACGAATGCTAATATGCAACTATCTGCAGGTAGATTTTTGTCACAAGAAGATGACAACAAACTAGCACAAGTCGCTGTTTTAGGTGCGAATACAGCTCAAGAGTTATTCCTAGGCACTAATCTCAGCGCTGAAAAAATGCTTGGGCAATACATAAAAGTTAACCACGTGTGGTTAGAAGTTGTAGGCGTTTTAAAAGCCCCCGCAGGTGATAAAAATGAATTTCAAGGTGTACAAATCGGTGGTGACCGTTATCGTATTTTTGTGCCTTTAAGCGTCAGTGTACAAAAGTTTTCAAGTGATATTCTTGCTAGCGAATTAGACAGTATTAAGCTAAATATTGCCAAAGGTACTGATCCTGTTGTGGCTGCTAAAGCAATTGATAGCCTGATCAAACTGCGCCACGGTGGAATAGATGACTATAGCTTAATTATTCCAGCCGCTTTATTAGAACAGCAAAAACAAACACAACAGATCTTTAATATCGTTATGGCCTGTGTTGCAGGTATTTCGTTGTTAGTGGGTGGCATCGGAATAATGAATATTATGCTAGCAAACGTGATGGAAAGGACAAAAGAAATTGGTTTGCTACGCGCCGTGGGTGCCACTCAAGACGACATAAGACAACAATTTATAGCTGAGAGTTTCACCATTTCTGTTATGGGCGGGTTGCTGGGTATTTTCTTTGGCTTGGTGTTATCCGAGATCATCGGGTTTTATTCAGGTTGGGCAGTGAGTTGGTCTGGTACTGCTATTGTATTGTCTTTGAGTATTTGCATGTTTGTGGGTGTCGGTTTTGGTGTATTTCCAGCTATCAAAGCCAGTAAGCTCAATCCTATTGATGCCTTGCACAGTGACTAGGCTCAAAGGCATGCAACAGGATTGTTCTATTGGCGCTGCTATCAGTGACTTTTTGTCCTAATGTGATTATGCAGCTTGTTAGCCAAGTATGATTTCAGTCATAGTCGGCTTTCTATTTTGAGTACAACAGTCAATGTCTAAAGTTGAATTCTCAGCACAACAGAAAAAACAACTGATTCAAAAGCTACAAAAGTACATGAGCAAAGATGTTGAAATAGGTCAATTTGACGCTGATTTTCTTCTAGACTTTATCTCTAAAGAAATGGGGGCCATTTATTACAATCAGGGCCTGTAAGATGCCCAAGCCGTTTTAGTGGATAGAATGGATTTACTTACTGATGCTATTTATCAGCTGGAGCAGTAAATAACTCACGTTCAGGTTAAGTCGTTTTCTGCATTGAATTTTAATGGCTTAAGCTTAATGGTGTATTGTAAAAATCTAAGCATTTAGTAACACTTTACCTACCCAAGTGATGATTTTCGCTATGATATTGCAGTAAAAAAAAGGTAAATTACGTGCACTCAAATTATCACGGATAAATCATGGCGTTTACTATCAACAAGCTTAGGCAGCAACCAGCATGGATCGCCTTGATTGTTTTTATTGCCCTGTGTTTATGGGTTGCCTCAGGTATGCTGAAAGCGCAAAACGAAGATAGCTCATCAAAACACAAAAGTGCCGAAATACCTCTAGTAAAAGTCACGGTAGAACATATTACTGCTGATGAGGTTACCCGTGAAATAAGCCTATATGGAAGAACTGAACCAGACAGGATAGCGACGTTGCGTTCCGAAGTGAAGGGTTTGGTCAAAGAAGTGCATGTGCAACAAGGTGAGCGCGTCATTCAAGGCCAAAAAATTATAAGCCTTGAGAAAAGTGATTACGTAAGCCGTTTACAGTCTGCAAAAGCAACGTTAAACCAACGTGAAGTAGAACTTAAGGGCGCCAAAGCTCTCAAAGCACAAGGTTACCAATCGCAAACAGCCTTGGCGCAGGCTACGGCTAATTTAGAAATGGCTAAAGCGGATACCGTGTCTTTCGAATTAGCGGTGTTTAAGTCAGACATCATCGCCCCTTTTGATGGCATCATAAACCAACGATTTGTGGAAGTGGGTGACTTTCTTAAAGAAGGCGACAATATCGCTATCATAGTTGATTTAGACCCATTGGTGATCACCGCGAATGTAACAGAAATTAACGTACAAGCGCTTAAAAAGCAACAACGTGCAACTGGGCGCATGGTGTCTGGTGATATGTTGCAAGGTAAAATTCGTTACATCTCCAGTATTTCAGAGCCTGGCACCAATACCTTTAAAATAGAGGTCGAGGTGCCGAACCCAGATTTCACTCAAATGGCAGGCATGAGCACTGAGCTCGCTTTACCTCTAGAAACTACTTGGGCGATGCGTATCTCACCTGCAGTGATGTCACTCGATGAACAGGGAAATTTAGGTGTGAAAACCGTGGTCGATGAACACGTGAAATTTGTACCTATCGATATTGTTAAGAGTGATAGTCAAGGTGTGTGGTTATCTGGCATGGGCCAGCAGGCAGACATTATTACCCTTGGGCATGGTTTTGTGCGAGACGGTGACAAGGTTGATGTGGTGCGAGTTGATGCTGCTAAAAATGCTTTAAATGGTCTTTCCACAAATAGCCCTTCTTCAAAGGCTATAAAATGAATAGTTTGATTTCTGGGGCCTTAAACCATAGCCGCACAGTGCTTATGGTATTTGTGCTGTTGCTGATTTCAGGTGTAGTGACTTACTCAAATATCCCCAAAGAGGCTAACCCAGACGTACCTATCCCAGTGATTTATGTGTCAATTGTACATGATGGTATTTCCCCTGAAGACGCTGAACGTATGTTAGTCAAACCAATGGAGCGTGAGTTGCGCTCTATTGATGGTGTAAAAGAGATGCGGGCCACCGCTGGTGAGGGGTTTGCAAGCATCACATTAGAGTTTATTGCAGGTCTTGACTCTGATGCGGCCCTTGCTGATGTGCGAGACAAAGTCACACTAGCCAGAGCAAAATTACCTAGTGAAACGGAAGAGCCGACTATTAATGAAGTCACCATGGCAGGGCGGCAAGCTGCGGTGACGGTTGTGTTATCAGGGCCTGTTTCAGAAAGAGCGCTGGTAACAGTGGCACGTGAGCTAAAAAATCGACTTGAAGGCATAAGTGAAGTGCTTGAAGTGGAAATTGGTGGCGATCGTGAAGACATAGTCGAGATTGTGGTTGATCCCTTGTTGATGGAATCTTATGGACTCGATCAAAGTGACATCCTTAATTTGTTGTCTCGCAACAACCGGCTGGTTCCGGCTGGCACCATGGATAATGGTAAAGGCAGTTTTGCGGTGAAAGTGCCCTCTGTTTTTGAATCTGTTAAAGATGTTATGGAGCAGCCTGTTAAGGTACAAGGTGACAGTGTTATTACCTTTCAGGATGTGGCGCAAGTCAGGCGCTCTTATAAAGATCCAACCAGTTTTGCCCGCTTAAACGGCGCGTCATCAGTTTCACTCGAAGTCAAAAAACGGCCTGGTGAAAATATGTTGGAAACTGTCGCTAACGTGAAGGCGTTAGTCACCGCAGCGCAACAGTCAACAATCTGGCCAGCCAGCATTAATGTGAGTTACACCGGCGATCAAACGATTGAAGTCAACATGATGCTCAACGATCTACAAAATAATGTATCCAGCGCAGTTATTTTGGTAGCAATTGTGATTTTGGCTATTTTAGGTTTGCGGACCGCACTTTTGGTTGGCGTGTCTATTCCCGGTTCTTTTTTAACGGGTATTCTAATTATTTCTTTATTTGGTTACACCTTAAATACAGTGGTGCTTTTTTCACTCATCATGGCTGTAGGTATGCTGGTGGATGGTGCAATAGTGGTGACCGAATATGCCGATCGCTGTATGAGTGAAGGCATGGATAAAAAAGTGGCTTACAGTAAGGCAGCACAACGCATGGCTTGGCCTATCATCGCTTCTACTGCCACCACCTTAGCTGCTTTTGCACCGTTGATGTTTTGGCCGGGCATGATGGGGGAATTTATGAAATATTTGCCCTTTACCTTGATTGCCGTGTTGTCTGCATCATTGTTGATGGCGCTGATTTTTGTGCCGGTGTTAGGCGGGGTATTTGGCAAGCCTAGGCATATTTCTGAGTTTGACAAACAGCAAATGCATGAAGCGGAAAATGGTGATATTAGAAACTTACAAGGTTTTACGGGTAAATATATTCGTGTGCTCGCCACAGCTATTCAGCACCCATGGAAGATTTTATTAGCCGCCATAGTTTTCGCCGTCGTGTCTTTTACTGCATATGGGTTATCTGGTTTAGGTACACAGTTTTTCCCTAATGTTGACGCTAAAGGTATTAACGTCACAGTGCGCAGTGCCGGTGACATGTCAATTTATGAGAAAGACCAAGTGGTGCGTCAAGTTGAAAACCGTTTACTAGATATGGAGGCGATCGAGTCCTTATATGTTCGTACAGGCGGGCGTAACCAAATTGGTTACATGAGACTGAATTTGGTCGACTGGCATTTACGCCCACATTCTGATGATGTGCTTAAAGAAACACAGGCTCTTTTAAAGGATATGCCAGGTATGGATATCGAAATTACCCCAGACCAAAATGGTCCACAATCAGGCAAAGATTTACAAATTCAGTTGTCATCCCGTTTCCCTGAGTTGTTAGATGAGGCGGCCCTAAAAATACGTACAGCATTAGATAACAACGATAAGTTTACCTCTGTCAGTGACACCGCATCTAAACCCGGTATTGAATGGCAACTCAAAGTGAATCGCGCCAATGCCGCACGATTTGGCGCTGATGCGACTTTGGTGGGTAGCACGGTGCAGTTTATTACAAACGGTTTGAAAATTGGCGAGTACCGCCCAGATGATGTGGATGATGAGTTAGATATTCTGGTGCGTTATCCGCTTGAATCTCGGTTTATGGGTAAACTTGATGAACTAAGAATGAAAACGGCTGGTGGCATGGTGCCTATCTCTAATTTTGTAGCGCGCACCGCCAAACCTAAAACTGACCTTATCAGACATATAGACAGTCAAAGAGTGATTGCCGTGGAAGCGAATATGATGCCGGGTGAACTGTTGAGTATTGAACTGCCTAAACTGCAGGAACTATTACCCAGTTTAGGTTTAGATCCTCGGGTAACACTTACAGTCAAAGGGCAAAATGAACAGCAAGATGAGTCAACAGCATTCCTTAAAAATGCATTTTTAATCGCACTTTTTGTGATGGCGATTATTTTAGTGACGCAGTTTAATAGTTTTTATCAGGCATTCTTAATTTTAAGCGCGGTGCTATTTTCTACTGTAGGCGTATTTCTTGGTTTGCTTATTTTCCAAAAACCTTTTGGCATTGTGATGTCAGGTATTGGGGTGATTGCTTTAGCGGGCATAGTGGTAAATAACAATATCGTGCTTATCGACACCTACAATATTTTGCGTAAGGAAGGGGTGCCTGCCATGGAAGCCATTCTTCGCACAGGTGCGCAGCGTTTACGTCCAGTACTGATGACTACAGTCACCACTATTTTAGGTTTATTGCCTATGGTCGCTGAAGTCAATATCGACTTTATCGGCCGTAATGTAGACATAGGTGGCCCATCCACAGAGTGGTGGTCACAACTCGCTACGGCAGTGGCTGGTGGACTAGCTTTTGCTACAGTGCTTACTTTAGTTCTGACACCTTGTATGCTGGCCCTAAAAGCCAAACGGGATGAACGTAAAGGTAAATCACTGGCTAAGCCTAATCTACACCCCGCACATTAACCATAGGTTACTAATTGCTGTGACATCACATTATTATGTATATGTCGTTTCAAATTGTAATGTTAATGATTAGAATTGATTAAGTGTAAGTGTGTACTTACTTTTTAAAGTGATTTTTTGAAATGATGTAGTCAGTTACTTGCGATTTTTAATGACTGACTTCAAACACAAACATAAATAATAAGTCATGCTAATGTACTTTAAGTGATACTTATTATCGACTTATTATGAGTCGCTATTCAGCCGTTGTTTTTTAGGAGTTTATTTTGAACCGTTTTTTTACTTTATGTACTTTTGTAACACTGATGAAAAACAGGTTATCTGTGATTGTCAGATTGTGGCTTGCCAGCAGTGTTTGCTTGGTGTTTGCAAACAGCCTTTGGGCAACTGAAGTCTCGACTGAAGAATATGATCTTTGGCCTAATACCGAATACAACACAAGCATTCCGACCCATACTCAGGTACTCGGTTATAAAGTGGGCGAACGCATAACCAGTTATGCAGATATGTTACGTTTTTTTGAAGCCTTAGAGTTAGCTGCTCCCGAGCGTATCAAGTTGTTTGAATACGGGAGAACATGGGAAGGCAGAAAGCTGATTTACGTCGCAATTGGTGCCCCAGAACTCATCAAAGACCTCGACGGTTTTGCTAAAAACATGCAAAAATTGTCAGATCCCAGAGTCACAAATAAACAACAAGCTAAAGTACTCCAATCAGTTTTACCCAGTTCTGTTTGGTTAGAATACGGTGTGCACGGTAATGAAGTAAGCAGTACCGATGCCGCTATGATGACCGCTTATCATTTACTTGCAGCCCCTGATGAAGCGACCAACAAAAAAATCTTAAGTAACACGATAGTGTTCATTGATCCCTTACAAAACCCAGATGGCAGAACGCGGTTTACTCAGCGATATTATGCCACTGTTGGCCTTGAACACAGTAGCGACCGAATCAGTGCTGAGCAAAATGAACCTTGGCCAAAAGGACGCACCAACCACTATTTATTTGACATGAACCGAGACTGGTTGGCGATTACCCAACCCGAGACGGCTGGAAAAGTAAAAATACTTAACCATTACCGGCCGCTAGTGGTGATTGATTTACATGAGATGGGAGGAGACAATAGTTATTTTTTCGCCCCATCTGCTCAGCCATTTAATCCTTATATGACTCAAAACCAAATAGACAATATTGGTTTGATCGGCCGAAATCACGGCAAACATTTTGATCGTTTTGGTTTTGATTATTTTACCCGCGAAGTCTACGACGCCTTTTACCCAGGATATGGTGATAGTTGGCCGACATTTTATGGCGCGTCTGCTTCGACCTACGAAGTGGGTTCGGCACGAGGGCAGGCATTCCAGAAAAACAACGGTGAATTGTTGACCTATAAAGATACGGTACATAAACACTTTGTTGCCTCCATTTCCACAGCTGAAGGTGTGGCAGACAATCATGAAAAATTATTGAAAGATTTTTATCAGTATCAAGTCGATGCTATCGCCAGCGGTAAAGCAGACAAAAAAGAGCGAGTGTATCTTTTGCCAATTCAGCGAGATAGGGCTGGGGCCCATAAACTTGCCACATTAATGGCGCGTCATGGTGTAGAGGTAAACCAGTCAACTGAGTCATTTAAAGCCTGCGGCAAAGATTATTCTGCGGGTACCTACTGGATAGATACCGCGCAACCGAGAGGCAAATTTGTTAAAACCACCTTTACTAAGCAAGTGGATATGCCTGAAGAATTTATTACAGAACAAGAACGTCGAAGAGCACGTTTATTGGACGATGAAATATACGATGTAACGGCTTGGTCATTACCCTTGATGTTTAACATTGAAACGGATGCTTGCAACAAGGTAATTAAGGTCAAGAGTATTAGTATTGATGAAACCCACAAACTGCCTGGCAGTGTGTTAAATCCTCAAGCCTCAGTTGCCTTTGTTGTTGCTTGGGGCGATATGGCTGCAGTGAGGTTTTTGACTGGGGCTTTGCAACAAGGTTTGGTTGTTAAAAGTGCCGATAAAGCCTTTGTATTAGAAGACAAACAGGCCTTTGCAGCAGGCAGTCTGATTATTGAAAGGCGCGTAAATAAGGCCGATTACGCTGATTTAGTGTTAAAACTTGCGGATCAAAGCGGCGCGTCAGTAATCGGTGTCGATAGCAGTTGGGTTATAGATGGCCCAAGTTTTGGCAGTCGCAACACAGTCACAATGAGCCCGCCTAATATTGCGATGGCATGGGACGAACCTGTTTACCCACAAAGCGCAGGTAATACCCGTTTTGTGATTGAAAGACAGCTAAATTATCCAGTGACGGCCATTCGGATTAACATGTTAACTAAGTCCAATTTGGCAAATTATCAAGTGTTGATTTTACCTTCCGGCGATTATCAAAAAAGCTTTGATGAATCTGCGGTTAAAAACTTAAAAAGCTGGGTCCAAAATGGCGGAGTGTTGGTGACCTTTGGAAAAGCCACACAATTTGTCGCCTCCAGTGATGTGGCATTATTGGATGTGAAGCGAGAATTTGCTTATAAACAATCAGAAAACAAAAAGTCAGAAGACAAAAAATCAGTAGATAAAGGATCAGCAGAGAAAGATCAGTCAAGAGTAAAAGGTCAGTTGTTCACTGAGAAACAAGACTTACTGGATGCCAGCGAAGTCAAACAACAAAGTCCTGATAATGTAGCAGGCATATTAGCCAATGTTGAAGTGGATCAAGAACATTGGTTGACAGCTGGGGTGAATAAAAATGTTGTGGCCTTGGTATTAGGAAGTGATATTTATGCACCCATCACCCTGAAGTCAGGTAAAAACGTTGCATGGTTTAGTGGCCCCGAAACTGTCTTAGCAAGTGGATATCTATGGCAAGAAAATAAGCAACAGCTGGCGTATAAACCTTTTCTTATTCATCAACCTTTTGGAAAAGGCATGCTTGTCAGTTTTACTCAAGAGCCTACTACACGTGCATATTTAGATGGATTAAATGTATTGTTAACTAATAGTATATTTAGGGCTGCGGCCCATGCAAAACCTTTACTGTAGACAGTAAGGTATAGCATAGAGGCAAAATCAGACCATTTGATGTCCACTTAAGCAGTTGTCATCAAATGGTACGGTATCAAAAGTGACATAATTTATTCAATTACAACGTGTATTTTTATTCTGCACATTGAAGATCCCATCTTATTTAATTTACGCATAGACTCAGAAAAGTGTAGGGGGTAAAAAAACTATCTTGTGCGCATATCTAAAATAGGCATATTATGACCACCCAACATTGTGTTTGGTAGTTTTTCATCCCAATTTGCGCTTCAGTTAGTATCACAATTAGCGGGTTGTTGCCTAAAGCCTTGGCTTTAGCTGTGTTGACATCTCGCTGAGCTTCAATATTTTGCCTTGCCAATTTATGCTATTCTGCCGCTGCTAGATTTTTTCAGTTTGTTTAGTCTCAATCGATGTGAGGTACTTGGCTGGTAGCTGAATGTTTTCTATTTGTATGTTATCAACGGTAACAGGGAAGTCTTTCATCTCTTCAATTAAATTCTCTTCAATGTCTTGGATAGCACTGGCACGGTCTTGAATTAATTTTTCAGCATCAAATTGTGGTATTACGTCTTTGGTTGCTGATCTGAATCTAGGATCCTACTTTAAAATTGTGTGAGGCCTCCATACTGCCTAAACAATTCTAATGCAGCTGTTTTATCGACCGTCCAGTTAACCGAGACGCTTGCGGTAACAGGCATTTGTTCTTTTGTGCTTGATGCCATTTTTTCTTCGTTTTTGCGAGTCCTTACTTCTATCTCTTCTACGCTATCAATAAACGGCACTTTAAAATGAAGGCCGGGTTCACCTGTTCTTTAGCTTCACTAAAGCGCTTAACAATACCTATATGACCTTCATTTTCTGTGTAAATAGACCCCATAAGTAAAATAAGACCTACCACTGCAGATAGAATAGTTTTTACTGGAATTTTAGTTTTAAAAATTTGCAGTTATTTCCCTTTAAATTTCTATCAAAACATAATTAATGTCATCACAATAACATTTTATCTGACGCACAATAATGGTAGCAACGTCTGCTCATATTTTTATAGAGAGAATAATTGCCAACTTAAATAAAACCGACTTTCAACTTTCGTTTTACTCCAAAATTGTACTGTAATTAGATGAATTTTTATAGCAGTATTAGGATGTTAGAAGTCTACGATTACTTTTAATTTCTACCCTTTTTATCTTATATTTGAAATTGAAAAAAGCGAAAACCTGAACAGAATAGCATTTTTCGAATTAAGGCTTGAAACTCAGACTCGCCCAATTGGGCATCTAGTTGAATAGGAGGGCTGCTGAAGATAAATGATTTTGATATTCGATAATTTGAACAATTCATCAATGTTGGTAAAGAGCAAGCAGGAAACATATAAGCGCATTTACTGTTGATTTCAGCTTAACTGGCTCATGTGCCACTAAAGTCGCCGTTATAATATTTAATGATTAGGCAGTGTAATGTCAATTACTACCCTTACTATGAATTTTTGTAAACCCGTATTGATAGCAGTAAAAATACAGTGAGAATTGAACATAGAATTTATCTTTTGGGACGTGAAAAAATTATTTTCAAATCAGAATGCGAACTGCCTGTAAGCCATCATTCATATCCTATACATAAGCCCAATCGATATTTACTGAGCTAACAGCTTTTTTATTTTGAATTATTTTCGGATTTGACAAATATTTGTCAAAAGAAGAGTATAATCAGTCGTAAGTATTTTTTTTTTGTCAATATGTATCACAAGGCATTAAAAGAAAGGTCTAGTTAAATGATGACAAATAAAATTGTAGTCTCGACTGATTCTTCGGATATCCTCGGATCCAATTGGTTCCAAAAATGTGTCAATTACCTAAACGACTCTGTTATTGTTACAGAAGCAGAGCCTACCCATTCTCCCGGTCCACGGATCCTCTGGGCAAATGATATTTTTTATAAATCAACTGGTTATCAGCCCTCTGAAATAATTGGTCAATCTCCACGCATATTACAAGGACCATTGACAGATAAGTCAGTGTTAAAACGCTTGAGCACTGCTCTTGAAAACTGGGAGGTGTGTAGAGTTGAGGTTTTAAATTACAAAAAAGATGGCACAACATTTTGGAATGAGTTTGAGGTTACTCCCATTGCCAATGAAAAGGGTTGGTACACACATTGGATATCAGTTCAACGAGATGTCACTGAGCGTAAGTTAGCAGAAGAAAAACTTAACTACCAATCATCACATGATGAATTAACGGGCTTAGTTAATCGTCGAGAGTTTGAACGTCGCGCCGAAGAGTTACTGGCAAGTATTTCAGACGGACGCTCTGAGCATGCGGCATGCTACATCGATCTTGATCAATTCAAGGTAGTTAATGATACCTGTGGACATCCAGCGGGTGACGAATTACTTCGTCAACTCGGCGCTTTACTCAAAAAGTCAATCCGCAAGGGTGACACCTTAAGCCGCTTGGGCGGTGACGAGTTTGGTGTTTTAATTAAAAACTGTTCAACGGAAGACTCGTTCAAAGTCGCATCTTACATCAAATCAATTATTGAAGACTATCGATTCATATACGAGGGGCAGAGCTTTAGAGTAAGTGCGAGTATGGGTCTAGTGCCTATATTTGATTCAAAAACCACCCTATCACGCTTAATGAAAAATGCGGATGCGGCATGTTATTTAGCGAAAGACTATGGGCGTAATCGTATTCATATTTATAATGAAAACAATGAAGATTTAACCCAAAGACATGGTGAAATGCAGTGGGTGAACCGCATTCAAGAAGCACTCGCCGAAAATCGCTTTTGTCTTTATGCACAAAGTATTGAGTTACTCAAGGACAGCAATAAACCGCATTATGAACTGCTTGTTAGAATGCAAGACGTAAATGGCGGAATTATCCCACCGGGTGCATTTTTGCCAGCAGCAGAACGCTACAATCTCATTGTGGAATTGGATCTTTGGGTGATAGACAAGACTTTTTGTTTGTTGCACTTGAATCCTTCTTTTTTAGATAAGGTTAATTTTATTACAGTCAACCTATCTGGTCACTCATTGACTGACGAGAGCGTTTTAGCATTTATTATATTAAAATTTAGGCAGTATAAAATTGATGGCAAGAAATTCTGTTTTGAAATAACAGAAAACGCCGCTATCACACATTTTGTGATGGCAGAACGCTTCATTTTAGAACTTAAAAAGTTAGGTTGTAAGTTTGCTCTTGACGATTTCGGCAGTGGACTCTCTTCTTTTGGTTACCTAAAAAATCTCCCTGTTGATTTTCTGAAAATAGACGGTGTTTTTGTAAAAGATCTTTTGGAAGATAAAATAGATTATGTCATGGTTAAAGCAATTAATGAGATTGGTCACATCATGGGGATGCAAACGATTGCTGAGTTTGTAGAGAGTAAGAGTATAAAAGAAATATTAATCGAGCTCGGAGTTGATTATGTTCAAGGTTACTGTATTCATAGACCTCAACCGTTTGAAGAAATACTAGGTTTATCATCGCATAAACAAAGTGCGAATTAATTTTTTTAAAAAACACACTGTAAACTTAAATAAAGTGCGGTCCATATTTTATGTTGTTGTGTATTTAGTGAGAACTGATTTAGAAGCTACTTATAGAACCTATCATTAGCATTGTATACGACTGACTCCTTCACGTCCTGAGTCATTCGACAAGACTTTTATGCCGCCAACAAGTGAGAATTTCTCTCTTTCAGTGCCTTTAAATACGTAGACTCATCGCTCAATTTACGACTCAGAATAAACCCCTGATGAACCGCTTTATGCTTAAACTGACTTGATTAATGGCATGTAACATCCACAAAGTCCAATGAGCTTAAGTGTCGAATTTCTTCAGCAAAAAACGTAATGATATTACTAAGCCAGATTTGGAAAACCAAACCAATTAAAAATAAAGCCTACTAAAAGCCGGTTTTATATAGTTGAGACAGCCTCAAACTTTAATATGCTGCACACTTGCACTATTCGAATGGTGCTTTTAATTGTCATGTCAGTCAGCTATACATTTTTATATACACAGAGTATAGAACTGCTTGAGGTTGTGAAATAGAGTCACTGAATGGAGTTAATAAGCTTTTATATTTGCTGCATAGTGCAGTTCACTCTAGTATCTAGAACATTGTTAAAGATTGATCATTTCGGAGCATTTGATGTTGAAATTATACGGTTCTACTACGTCTCCCTATGTACGCCGTTTGCGTATCTGGTTGGCTAATACTGAGCATGAGTTTGTCAATCTGCAGATTTTTGCAGAACAAGACAGACAAGTGCTTGCGGCCAAAAACCCTACTATGAAAATACCCATGTTAGAGGATGGTGTTGATGGATCTGCGCAGATCATTTTTGATTCGAGGATCATCTATCGTTATTTAACTGATAAATTTGATGATCCGTTACTTAGTTGGGAGCAAGAGAACCAATTGACTATCATAGACTCAGCTAACGATTCTTTGGTGCAAATGTTTATCTTATCTAACTCTGATATTCAGCCTGACGAAGACAAACTATATTTTAAGCTGCAAAAAGAGCGAGTGAATACGGTATTGGTGTACTTAAATGATATGGTGGCAAAACGACAGTTTGCCAGTTGGAACTACCCTGCAGTATGCCTTTACTGCTTAATTGATTGGATAGAGTTTAGAAATTTACATAATATGCAGGGTTTAACCGATTTATTGGCTTTCCATGATGACAATGCTCAACGTATTGAAGTGACTGCGACCAATCCACGAAAGTGATTTAATCACACACCAACAGAAATAGGCCTTACATGAATCCACAACAAAAACTCGCCACCGAAGCTTCCGCTTTTAGAGAATTACTAAAACATCTAGATGCAAACAAAGATGTGCAAAATATTGACTTGATGATCCTTGCAGACTTTTGCCGTAATTGTTTATCAAAGTGGTATATGGCGGGTGCTAAAGATCAGGGTATTGAGATAGATTACAATCAAGCACGTGAAGCTGTATATGGCATGCCATACAGTGAATGGAAGGATAACCATCAGTTAGCCGCTACACCAGGACAAATGGCTGCGTTTGAAGCGCGACAAGCGGCGAAAAAATAACGCCTCCTTAGTTTGCCGCTTAAGAAATATTTTGAAACAGTTAATCTAAGCTGGGATCCTCCAGTTTAGACTTGGCTGCATTGCTAGTTTATTGGCATCTGTATAAGGTAAGAGTAACGCCATTCTAGTCAGGTTATGATGCTCGAACTTTGTAATATTGCCAATTTTTTGCCAATGGTTCTGAAATAGTCCATGCCTTAACAGACATTTCTCTGACTATTCAAAAAAACGAATCTATTGCCTGCTGGGATCAAAGGACAAAAAGTGTTACTGATTAATGAAATGGCGTGCCCCGGTGGTGATTATTTTCCATGGGCGTTTCGTCGACAAAAAGTCAGCAAGCTAATTGGCGCTCGTACCTGGGGTGTTCTGGTAAAATCAGCAGTGTATTACGCACTAGTAGACAGCAGCGCCCTCACTGCACCAGATAATGCGGTTTTTGACCCACTTAACATCAAACGGGTAGTCGAGAATATCGGTGTTGCCCCAGATATCGAGGTATACCAAGATGCTCAATCTTTGGCAAAAGGTGATGATCCACAATTGCTTAGAGGGGTGAAAAAATTTATGAAACAGTTACAAAAGATTAAAACTAAACAAGTAACAGCACCTAAATATTCAACGCCGACTATTAAAAATTAAACCATAAGTGCATAGCAGCGAAGAAAAAACAATCAGGCAGATTCAGAACATCGATTCGGCCTATGAACAAGTTAAGCGGAGAGTGTGATGAGTCAAAGTATTAAGATTAACGATAAAAGTTATCCGATTGATGTAGAGGGGGACATGCCCTTGTTGTGGTTTTTGCGAGATAAACTAGAACTAACAGGCACTAAATATGGTTGTGGTATGGGTATCTGTGGCGCCTGTACTGTGCATTTAGATGGGCAAGCTGTTCGTTCTTGTGTGATGCCGGTTTCAGCCGTTGCAGGTAAAACGATCACTACTATTGAGGGGTTGTCTGAAACGGGCAATCATCCACTTCAAAAAGCATGGTTGGCTAATAAGGTGCCACAATGTGGTTACTGTCAGTCTGGACAAATCATGAATGCTGCAAGTTTCTTAGCAACCAATAAAACTCCTAGTAGTGATGATATCGACAATGCTATGCAAGGTAATATCTGCCGTTGTGGTACGTATCAACGTATCAAACAAGCAGTCTCCGATGCAGCTGACGAAATGTACAAGGAGGCTTAAGATGACTATTTCAAACTACAACGCCCATGGGATCAAGAGCCCTGTGCAGCAAAATACGGTGACTAATCAAAGTCGTCGTAAATTCCTTAAACAATCAGGTTTAGCAACAGGTGGTTTAGTGTTGGGCATTAGCCTGCCGCAAACTACTATTGCCGGTTTTAAAATGGGCCAAGACAGTACCTTTAATCCTAGTGCCTTTATCCACATAGCCGACAATGGCGACACCTTAATCTACTGTGGTCGCTGTGAAATGGGCCAAGGTATCAGTACTGCATTACCTGCCGCAGTAGCCGACGAGCTTGAAGCCGATTGGACGCGAGTAAGCATTAAACAAGGTGAAGGTAACGAAGAAAAATATGGTCCTCAGGCCACAGGTGGTTCTGCCAGTATTCGCGTTATGTATATTCCTATGCGTGAAGCAGGCGCCGCAGCTAAAGTGATGTTAGTAGCAGCTGCAGCAAAAGTGTGGAGTGTGCCAGCTGAAGAATGTACGGCTGAAAACCACTTTGTTATCAATAACAACAATCAACAAAAACTCAGCTATGGCGATTTGGCAAGCCTTGCCGCTAATGAAGCTGTGCCAGATAGCGTCACCCTAAAAGAAAAGAAAGATTTTAAATATATAGGCAAAGACATCGCTAGGCACAACCAAGGTGACATCGTACTCGGTAAATTAACCTATGGCGTGGACACCAAAATGCCTGGATTAAAATATGCCGCCATGACCCACTGCCCAGTGATGGGTGGCAAGCTAAAAAGTGTCGACAAGACAGCAGCCATGGAAGTTAAAGGTGTGCTGGATGTAATTGAAATCCCCAGATTTAATGTGCCTTTTGGATCGCTTGGCGGTGTTGCAGTTGTGGCAGACAACACATGGACTGCTCAACAAGCCCTAAAGAAACTGAATATTGAATGGGATTTAGGTGAGCATAAAAGTTACGACTCTAAGGCTTACAAAGCGCAGCTAGTCAAAAATGTTGAAAGCCCAGCCCAGCTGGCAGCCGAGCGCGGCGATATTACTAAAGCCTTTGCAGAAGCCGAGCATGTGATGAAAGCCACTTACACAGGCGGGCATTTGTCTCACGCACCCATGGAGCCCAACGCTTCTGTGGTGTGGGTCCAAAAAGATAGCTGTGAAGTATGGGCAGCCACACAAAGCCCCGGCGATATCCAAAAAGTATTAGCGCAATATCTAGAGCGCGACCCAAAAGATATCTACGTCAATGTGACTATGGCTGGTGGTGCGTTTGGGCGTAAGTTCAAGTGTGATTACGTGCACGAAGCCGCAGTATTGTCGCAGGCCGTGAATGCGCCGGTGCAACTTACTTGGTCTCGTGAAGAAGATATGCGTACCGGTTACTACCACTCGATTAACGCTCAGCACATTGAAGCTGCAATGGACAAAGACGGTAATGTTACTGGGTGGTTGCACCGTGCCGCTTTCCCCGCTATTGCTTCATTGTTCGACCCATCCCTTGATAGAGCACCGGCCAATAATTTGGGTGATGTGGATAATCACCCTTTTGGTATTGCCAACTATCGCAGTGAAACCGGCGAGGCAAAAGCCCATACTCGTATCGGTTGGTACCGCGCTGTTTACGCCATTTTTTATGGCTTTGCTTTTGGCAGTGCAGCCGATGAATTAGCTCACAAAACCAAACAAGATACGGTTAGCTTATTAAACAGCATTTACGACAACAACAAAAACGCCGAACAAGCTGAACAAGTCGCACGCTCAAAAGGTGCCCTTGCAATGGCTGCCAAAATATCTAACTGGGCTAACCGAGACAAATTACCGAGTAATCAAGGGCTAGGTATAGCGGTGCACTTTAGTTTTAACAGTTACGTTGCTATGGCTGTTCGAGTCGAAGTTAACGGCGACGACATCAAAGTGCTTGAAGTGGACGCGATAGTCGATTGTGGTCAAGTGTTAAACCTTGACAGTGCCACTGCACAAATGGAAGGCGCTATAGTGATGGGCATGTCGTTATCATTACGTACTGAAGTGGTATTTAGAGATGGCGCGGTGGTTAACTCAAACTACCATAATTACCCCGTGCTGAGGATCAACGAAATGCCTCAGGTTAATGTGCACTTCGTTGAAAATGACTTTAAACCCACAGGTTTAGGTGAGCCTGGCCTCGGCCCATTTGCTCCTGCATTAGCTAATGCAGTGTTTGCAGCCTCAGGTAAACGGTATAGAGATTTACCGTTTAAACCTATGTCGATGTAGGAGTTTATGAAAAAAGCCGCAGATTAAATTCAGCGGCTTTTTTTGCCATAATTCTATTTTTGAGGTGAAAAACTATAATATTCATTGTGTTAAGTGTTGTTGATTTGTTACAGATTGAGGAGAGCCAAAGAATAAACTGGCAATCATCACGCTTGTATAACAACAATAATAATAAGTTGAATTACAAAAATGGATCAATAACATGCAAATCTTACCACTCAGGAAGAGCAACCCTTAACTGAAATATTAAACAGTGGACAACGATTTAGATAGTGCGAACCAATTGCGCGGTATCATCTAAAAGGCATAGTCAAAAAACAAATCTCCGCTAAAACTAAGAAGGGCGGGTCGCAAAATCTGATCGCTCAACTACCTGATACAACATCTTTGTTTCATGACATTGACGTCAAACCAACACTGACATGGCTAACCCCTTTTCCCAAATTTTCAGTCACTGAAACTGAATATCAATAAGCCTGTGATTGTTGCGAACACAACGACCCAATGACAATAAAAGTTATCACACACTAGCCCGCTATCAAGAAAAAAACATTGGGGGCAGAACAAAATTTAATCATGTATGGGTCATTAAATTTGTTTTCAAAACGGACCCATACATTGAGAGCTAATTATTTATCAAACCCAAATGCCAACGGTAGCAACTCGGTAAACTTAACTGTTTTAATCCGACCATTTTGGGTCGCTAAATGTACCTCTGTTTGGGCATCCGCAAATTCAGCGATTTTTTGACGGCAACCGCCACATGGTGGGCAGAAATTATCGTTAGGACTGGCGATGAGGATGTGTTTAATCTGTTTACTACCAGACGCAATCATAGCTGATATAGCGCCTGCTTCGGCACATTGACCTAGCGGGTAGGCGGCATTTTCAACATTGCAGCTGGCATGGTGTTGCGCGTTTTCATCCAGAATGGCTGCGCCCACCTGAAAATTTGAATAAGGTGCGTGGGCATTTTTTTGTGCTTTAGTGGCTAGTGCCAAAAGCATTTTGTATTCGGCTGTTAGGTCAAGTGCCATAAAAATTAAGCTTCAAATTTAAATCGGCCGCGTAGTTTGCTTTATTTTGGGTAACAGATTCAAGTTTAATTCACGTTTTAACAGCACAGGTACTGCAGTAACTTTACTTTTACAGGGAAATAAGCGACTCTACGATACATCACTTGTTCTTGTCTTTTGACTATTTTAAAGGGTTGTAGTGAAACCTATGCACAAAGTTAGAGTCATATAAATAATCTATTTTCAGGTAAAACTTCTCTTTTATTATGTATAAACGTCTCAGCAGCATCATTTTACTCAGCGCACTCTTATTTGGTTGCGCAAACAACAGTGGCTCAATGCAAGGCAACAGGCAAATGGGCAATTTGTTATTGGCCGAACCAGCACCTATGAACCCGCGCTCACAACTCGCTATTGCCCGTTATAGCCATATTTTGGCTAACACCGACCTGGAAGACGAGCAAAGAGCTCAATTGTTACATCAGCGCGGCACCTTGTATGACAGTGTTGGTTTGTCTGGGTTAGCTCAATACGATTTTAATCTGGCGATTCGTTTAAAACCTGATTTGGCTGAAGCTTATAATTCTATGGGGGTACATTACACTCAGCAAATGGATTTCATCCAAGCTTATGAAGCCTTTGATGCCACCTTAGATATTAATCCAGAAATGGAATTTGCATTCTTAAACCGTGGTATTGCCTTATATTATGGTGGTCGCCCGGATTTGGCAGTACGTGATTTTGGTACGTTTTATAACAAAAATGCATCCGACCCTTATCGTGCCCTATGGAGTTATCTTGCTTCCAGCGAAATAGATAAACCACAGGCAATGATTGAGTTAGCCCAGCAACGTAAAAATTTAGATGAAGACAACTGGGCCACTCAGTTAGTCGATTTGTATCTTGAAAGAACAACTGAGAGTGAACTCTTAAACACCTTGATTAGTGGTGTCACCAGCCAACAGCAATTGACTGACAGACTGTGTGAAGCCTATTTCTATTTAGGTAAATACCACTCAGCAAGAGGCAACCGAGGCGTAGCGTCAAACTATTTTAAACTCGCGTTAAGTACCAACGTATTCGAGTATGTTGAACACCGTTATGCTCGCTTAGAACTTAATTTATTGCGAGATGAAGCCAATAAAAACGCCACGAACGAGCTACAAACCCAATAAAAATGCCTGTTGTTATTAAGTGGGGAATAGCTTTAGTATGTGTGCTAGTCCCTGCTTGGTTAATGCTTAATCATTATCTTCTAGATATCACCCCTGCACCAGAAAACCAGCTTGCTACTAAGCTATTACCTAATGAATTAGCAGAACAACAACTTGCAGATGGCCTTGCACTATGGCGTGATAAAAAATACCAACAATCAGCAAAAGTATTTTCATCACTTGGGTCTAAAAATCTGAATCAGGATCTACAGTCTTTAACTAGATTGTATCAGTATCACACCGCTGCCTTTAATAAAAATCGAAACTCTGACTTTAAACAACAGCTATCCATTTTGCCTGATAACTGTAAACAAAAACTATTGTTTGTGACGCCAGATATAGGATCTCTAGTGCAAGCTGAATACTTTAGGTCACGTTTTTCCCAAGATCCACGCCTAAACTCTTTAGCAATTTGTATCTATGATGTGACTTGGTTTGATCCCATTGATATTAGCTGTGAAGAAAATTGGCACCAAAGCGGCCGATTAGGATGCCAACTAATAACACTGGCCGAAAAACTAAAAAGTTTACCTTTTACCCACTTAGTGATGTTTGCCGACAAAGGCAAAGCCAACGTACACAATGGTATTATGTTTTTAGATCGCCAGGACACCTACGACGTGTTTATTCACGAATTAGCCCACTTTTCAGGCTTTATCGATGAATACCCACTCAGCAAAGCACTAGCAAAACGTGTATGTGCCGGGGTCGACGCACCCAATATCGTGTTTAAACAAGTAGACAAATCAAAGGCGGACCGAGAGTATTGGCAATTAATAGGTCTGCAAAATAATATTGACTTATTTGCTGCAAGAACTTGCGATAACCATTCCACTCAAGCGTTTAAAGCATCCAAGGAGCTTACCTTTATGGAATATCACGATACTGCCTATATCCCTGCCCATTATCTAACCGCGTGGCAAAGGCAATTACAAAACACACCTAATCAACCGTCGGCACATATTAATTTTGCTCAGCTATACGAACAGTCTAATAACTTACCAGAAAGTCAGTTTTGGCGAGCCAGATACCAGCAGTACATTTCACCTTCTGCAAGTCATGCCAATAATCTTTAACTCGCTAATATGTTAATTGCATGACAAATGGGTATAATACTTGGACGTTTTATCAGTACCGTCTAGTGCCTTAAAAAATATGTCAAAACTATTTTCTGTAAAAACCATTGAGTACCCTTTTCCAGCTAAGCCCGTTGTGTTGAGTAATCTGCAACAGCAACAATACGTGCAGCAAATCAAAACTTTGCTTAAGCAAAAAAATGCCGTGTTGGTTGCGCATTATTATACCGATCCTGAAATCCAAGCCTTAGCCGAAGAAACCGGCGGTTGTATTTCTGACTCATTAGAAATGGCCAGATTTGGACGTGACTGCGAAGCCGATACTCTGATTGTTGCTGGCGTAAGATTTATGGGCGAAACTGCAAAAATTATCAGTCCAGAAAAAACCGTATTAATGCCCACCCTAGAAGCAACTTGCTCACTAGACTTAGGTTGTCCGGTTGACCAGTTCTCCGCATTTTGTGATGCCCATCCTGATCACACAGTCGTGGTGTATGCCAATACCTCAGCAGCGGTCAAAGCACGTGCTGATTGGGTCGTCACTTCAAGTATTGCCTTAGAAATTGTTGAATATTTAGACTCGCTAGGTGAAAAAATTATCTGGGCACCCGACCGCCATTTAGGCGCTTATATTGCCAAACAGACTGGCGCGGATATGTTGATGTGGCAAGGCGAATGTATCGTACACGACGAATTTTCAGCTAAAGCTCTGTTAGATATGAAACACCTTTATCCTGATGCAGCGGTTTTAGTTCACCCCGAATCGCCTGCTAGTGTGGTCGCTTTAGCTGATTCTGTTGGTTCAACCACTCAGTTGATCAATGCAGCTAAAACCTTGCCGAATAGCCATTTTATCGTAGCCACCGATCGCGGTATATTTTACAAAATGCAGCAAGCTGCACCAGGTAAAATATTATTAGAAGCCCCAACCGGCGGCAATGGCGCAACCTGTAAAAGCTGCGCCCACTGCCCTTGGATGGCTATGAATGGTTTAAAAGCAATCCACCAATCATTAACTGATAGCAGTGGTCACGAAATTTTTGTGGATGAAGCCATGCGCCAACGCGCCTTAGTGCCTTTAAACCGTATGCTCGATTTTTCAGCCAAAATGAAAATGAAAGTGAGTGGCAACGCGTAACGTACTTTCTACGCTATTTATATCGATTACGGAGAATGCACCCAGATAAAGCCAGCCATCCTGGCTTTATCATTTTTAGGTCACATAACCCCTCTAAAATTCCTTCAAATCCAATACTTAGGAGCATCACATGCCAGATTTAAGCCGTTACAAAGGAATAGTATTTGATATGGACGGAACCTTGATTGATTCAATGGGCGCACACGGCCTAGCTTGGCGACGCACCTGCGAAAAATATGCTTATCCCTTCGACGGACAGTACATACATAACCTTGGTGGCGTGCCTACCAGAGATATTGTTAAACTACTGAATGAAAAACATGGCCTAAGCCATGACTTAGACCAGGTCACCGAAACTAAACGCCTAGCATTTCTCGACCTTAAAGACAGCCCAAGTATTATCGACGATACATTCCAAGTGATGTTACGTTATCAAGGCATACTTAAAATGGGGGTAGGTACCGGCTCCGAGCGAAATAATGCCATCAGCATGCTCACCGATACTGGCTTGCTAGAACGTCTTGAAACCGTCGTGACTGCAACGGATGTCACTCATGGAAAACCCCATGGCGAAACATTCATAACCGTCGCCACAAACATGGGCTTACAGCCAAATGAGTGCGTGGTCTTCGAAGATACCGAAGTAGGCCGTCAAGCCGCCCAAAATGCCGGCATGGACTGTATTATGGTCATCAACGGCAAGATAGTATTGCCAGAGTAATTAGGCTACTTATCGCCAGTCAGCTGCTTTTTGTATGCTATTTAGACCTGATATGGCTAATAAATCATCACATCATCAATTTGGCTGCAGTTATTACTTGCGCAGCCAAGCTGTTTTCCCTAACATACGCGCCTCTTTTGTAGCAGCAGC
>Ga0307488_10000467_pt1 | contig 33283 bp, 31 predicted proteins | sample SB02metaG_FD_202248 | JGI IMG/M metagenome (GOLD analysis project Ga0307488, IMG submission 202248) | Sea-ice brine microbial communities from Beaufort Sea near Barrow, Alaska, United States - SB 0.2 | ecosystem: Environmental > Aquatic > Marine > Coastal | place: USA: Alaska | collected...
GGACGTCACGAGAATGAAACCATTCATGATGAAAATGGCATGCGTCACTATTACGAGGAATGGGGTAAGTTGCTTAACCGTTCGCCCAGCAATCCCGATGAAAAGTTCACACCTTATCCTGCATTTAAAGAGCAAGAAGCGCAGCGAGCTGCTGCAGCTGGAAAGTAAATAGCGCCTCGACTCTACCGGTGGGCTGGCAAATCAGCTGGACCACCGGTTTTTTTTAAAATTAAATTAGGTTTTTTGGAGGCCGTCATGGCTGTGAGTAACCCTGAAATAAAACAACAAGTAAAAGAACTAATTTACAACACCTGTGTTCACCTAGACGATCACGAATGGAAAGCTTGGCACGATAACTGTGCAGACCACTTTAACTATGCCATTCGCGCGTATAGCCCAGAGGTTCAAGCTGACATTAAATATCACGGTGGTGATAAAGAATACATGGAGTCAATTACCAGCATGCTAAGCAAGCATAATAGTGATGAATCTCCACTTAGGCGTCACTGTGTTGTCTACCGAATCGATGTGGCGGAGGACGGCAAGTCAGCGACTGCGATTAGCTCGCTTACGGTTCACCAAACCCAGTTAGATGGTATCAATTCTCACGTTGACGCGGGCACCACCAGTGTGTTTTTAGTGGGCAGATATAATGACAGGTTTGTAATTGATGGCGATAGTGTCAAATTTGAAGACCGCGAAGTTCGGCTAGACACACGCCGCCTTGATAAAGGCACGCACTGGCCCATTTAATTTCACCCCAAGTAGGAAGAATCATTATGAGCTGGAAAACAGCTTGTCTGGCGAGCGACGTTAAGCAAGAAAAATTAAAAGCATGCACCATTGATGGTATTGATATTGTTCTTGCGAACGTTGGCGACGGTTTTAGAGCCTATCCACCCGTATGTCCGCACATGGAACAGTATCTAGAAGACTCAGGCATTTGCGCCAACAACGTAATGACCTGCGATCGACATTTATGGCAATGGGACATGAAAACGGGTGAACCTATGGGTCCAGCCGAAAAGCCACTGCTTATCTACAAGACCAAAGAGGAAGACGGGCAGTTGATGGTATTCCTCGATGAAGAACTTGAGTATGACTTTGACGATGACGACTAGTGTTTAGTATGTGGCATCATCCTTTTTAATACTAACGTGACGTACTTATTAGGGCCCGATTTCAATAGGGACTGTTGACCGGAGTTAAGCGATGTTAATCGAGATTGAAAAAAAGTCCCAAACCTATCGGTTTGAGGCTAATGTCGGGGAAAAGATACTCTATGCAGGCTTACGAGCAGGTGTGCCTCTACCTTTTGAATGTGCCACTGGCACGTGTGGCTCTTGTAAAGCGCGAGTTAACCAAGGGGACGTTGAAGAAGGCTGGCCAGAAGCCCCAGGAAAAGAGCGCTTTAAGGCTGTAAAGCGTGAAATATTAATGTGCCAGTGCGTTGCTCAAACTGACTGTAATTTAACTGTACCTACAAAAATCGCAGCTTTTCGTAATGATGATATCAAGCCACAACATCACTTGGGTGTGATCACCCAGTATGAAAAGCTCACAACAGACGTTTTGCGTTTTGAAGTGACACTGGCTAAAGAGATTGCATTTCACGCGGGTCAATTTATGGTTTTGCAGGTACCCCAAGTTAATGGGTTTAGAGCTTACTCAATGGTGAATTATGCTTCAGATACCCACACCCTTGAATTTATTATTAAGCAAAATCCACGGGGTGCCCTGTCAAAATGGGCCTTCGATGCAGATCGCTCTAATCAAGAGATCCAAGTATTTGGGCCATTAGGCCGTGCAACTTTCCATGCCGATGAAGGCCACGACTTATTTATGATAGGAGGAGGGTCTGGTATTGCAGGTTTAATGTCTATTTTAGAACATGCCAGACAGGTCAATCATTTTAAAAACAATAGGGTGGATCTATATTTTGGAGTCCGGACGCCTAATGATTTGTTCTTTGCTGAAAGATTACGCGCGATCAAGGCAGAATTTCCAGCTCATGTGACCATTAATATAGTTTTCTCTAATGAACCACCCACCAACCAACAGCTCAGTGGCGATGATGGCCTAAATTACTTAGAGGGAATGGTTCATGAGCGGGCGTTGCCAGCCGTATTGGAAGGTGGTGGCAACACGATGCACTATCTCGCTGGTCCAGCCCCAATGGTGGACGCAATAATTAGGCCCCTAATTGTTGAATCTAAGATCCCAGCGCACAAGATCCGCTATGATAAGTTTAGTTAAAAATTGCGGATAATTTTATTTAGTATCACATTGATTAATAAGAGCTTATATAGTGGTTTTCATGGTTAAAAATAACTTATAACTTGTTTCAAATGGGACTTTTTTATATGCATTAGAGTGTTTTTTATTTTTGGTTAAGGGACAATAAAAAACATTCCCTACGCATTATAGTTTTAATAATCAACACTACTTTTGTCGAATATTTACCTAATAGCGTAAGTTTTTTATTCATTGACGACCTGATGATAGGTTTAATCAATCATTCAATTGAATTGAAAGTATTTACAATTAACTTTCAATGGTTTAAATATAACATACGATCTGGTGCAGAAAGTTTAGTCATGGTATTGGATTGATATAAGGATTTAATAAAAAAAATAACTAATCTGGAGTGTGATTATGAGAACTCAGGTTCGCAATATTCAAAATAAACTAACTGCCGCCGCACTGGTAATGGGTCTAGCTGCTGCTGGTTCAGTCACTACTGCAAATGCCGCAGAAATTGACTTTGGTAATGTGGGTGATCCCATTGACCTAGTTGTAGGCTACCAACCGTATTATACGGAAGCCTGGTCTGGTGTGGTCATGAAGGGCATGAAATTCTATGAAAAGTACTTGCCCAAGGGCTCTACTGTAGAATTCCAAATCGGTTTAGCAGGTGGTGTTATTGTCAACGCGATGTTAGCTGGTAAACAGCACATTGGTTACATGGGTGATATGCCTGCTATTGTAGCAACCACTAAAGAACGTGTAGCAGATGTGCGTATTGTAGCGACAGCTGGCTTAGCGCAAGATCAGTGTAACAATATGTTAGTTAGAACTGATGCTCCTGCTTTTGCTAACTCAGATGAAGCGATTCAATGGATGGACGGTAAAACCGTCGCTGTTCCAAAAGGCGCTTGTACTGACCGATTCGCTCTAGCCGTTTTTGAAAAGAAAAACATTAAACCTAAAGAATATCTAAACCAAAACATCGAAGTTATCACCAGTGGATTCCGCGCTGGGAAACTGGATGCTGCCGCAATCTGGGAGCCAACAGCTTCTCGTCTGGTTGAAGAAGGCTTAGCACGTAAGGTTGCCACGGGTGCATCAGTCGACGAGAACGACGGCGGTTTCATCGATATGCGAGGTGATTTAATCGATCAGCGTCCTGATGTTGTAAAAGCGTGGTTGAACGCTGAGCTTGATGCTCAACTGTTTATGTCTGACCCAGCTAATAACATGGCGATCGTGAAAATGGCTGCTGAGCAAACGACAGGCTTTGATGAATATGTACTTTGGAAGGCCATGGTAGGTAGTACGCCAAAAGCCCAAGGTGGTACAGATGTTCGCAACGAAATGGCCTTTGCTATTACGCCAAAAGCCCTTGCTTTGATTACTACAGCGACTACGTTCTTGCATTCCATCAAGACCATCAAGGTTGACACTCTACGTGACGATGCAATCGAGACTCGCTTTACAGAAGAAATTCTCAAAGAACGTGGCTTAACTGCACCTGTTGGTCAAATGAATGCGCTGCCTGATTCAGCTTTTCCTGGCTAATTCGGCGGGCATTAATAGTGAGGTTAGGGCCTCAGCTTAAGCCAAAACTTTGGTCATTTTAAACGCCAAGTTTTGCAACCCTAACAACTCGCTATTGGCCCCCACATTTCTTAGTGGGGGCCATATTTAAACCTGAACTTCGAAGTGCTAACTAAATAAATGAGCGTCATTTTTCTAGTGAAGGGCCGCACCTCGATTTAAAATTATCCCTGATTATAGATCTGAAGGATCTTGCAAGGATTAACCTAATTATTTTGAGCTTGATAATATGAGTCAATCTAACACAACAATGAATTTGACGATGTATCGTATTTCATCTTGGTTGAAAAGCCCAAAACCGTATTTAATGTTCATTGGTTTTGGTTGTGTACTTTCATTCTGGTACTTCTCAGTAGAAGTTTGGAAGCTGCCACGGTTTCAAGACATGCCAGCACTAACTGAGGTCTTCACCGAATGGTTTAGTGAAGACCCATACTACGGGCTGTCTGTGTATACCCCTGAATACTATAAGCATATCGGTATCAGTCTTAGAAGAATTGCTTATGCGTTCTTTTTAGCAACGGCCTTAGGTGTTCCCTTGGGACTATTTTTGGGTTGGTCACAAAAGTTAAGAGAATACATCTTTCCACTATTTGAATTATTCCGCCCCATTCCAGTGCTTGCATGGGTGCCATTAGCCATTATTATTTTTAGTGGCTCTGAAACACCAGTCATATTTTTAACCTTTCTCGCCTCCTTTTTTGCCACTACCTTGAATACCATGCTCGGCGTTGAATCAATTGACGAGGAATATAGTAGGGCAGCCTACTGTTTAGGTGCGAGTCGCTGGCAGACGTTTGTGCATGTTGTGGTGCCAGGAGCCATGCCATTTATCTTCACTGGTCTACAGATTTCTATCGGCGTCGCTTGGTTTTCATTAGTCGCTGGAGAAATGGTGTCGGGCCAATATGGCTTAGGCTATATCATAAATACCGCTTACATCATGGTGCAATACTCACAAATAGTCATCGGCATGATTACCTTGGGTATTATCGGCTACACAACCAGCGCTATGGTGAGGGTAGCGGGTGATTACATGATGCAATGGAGAGTGCGTGAACTTGCACTGAGTGGAGATTAATTAATGAGTACTTTACCAAAAGACGATTCAATGCCAACCACAGGTGCAATCCGAATCGAAGACGTCGTTAAGGTGTATGACCCTGATGGCGCTGCCGTGATGGCGGTCGATCATTGCTCTATTGATATCCCTGCAGGTGAAATCTGCATGATTGTTGGTCCATCAGGTTGTGGCAAAACCACCTTATTAAATACCATTGCTGGGTTTCATGGGTTAACTTCTGGACATATCTACTTAGATGACGAAATTTTATGTGGCCCAGGTAAAGAAAAAGCTGAACCTGGCTCAGACCGCATCGTAGTGTTTCAAAACGGCGCATTATTTCCATGGAAAACTAATCTAGATAACATCGCCTTTGGCCCAATGATGGCGGGCAAACTGAGCAAATCTGAAATTTATGACAAGGCTCGTAAAATGATGATTGATGCAGGTTTAGAGGGCACTGAGGATTCCTTCCCAGGTGAGGTTTCGTCTGGCCTAAGGCGACGGGTAGAAATTGTTCGAGCGTTAATGAATGAACCCAAGGTGTTGTTATTTGACGAGCCTTATAGGGCCCTAGACTCGTTAACCAAATCGGTCATGCACGAAGCGCTACTAGAAATTTATTATAAGAATAAAGTCACTATCTTTTTTATCACTCATGATCTGGAAGAAGCGATTTTTCTTGGCCATCGATTGATTATCATGTCTTCTCGTCCATGTAGGCCTAAGAAGATTGTTGAAGTGGATATTCCACATCCCAGAGATTACAGCGTACTCACAAGCCCACGTTTTCGTGAAATTATGAACGAAGCTAAAGTCGTGGTTAATGAAGAGGCCCGCAAGGCCTTTGAAGCTGGTGAGAAAGAAGGGTAGAGCAATGAATTTAAACAAACTTAAAAGTAAATTTTCGGCAAGGGCTACCCTCCGGGGCTTACTGGCTATTGTGATTTTTCTGTTGATCTGGGAGGTGGGTGCTCGGTCCTTAGACTTATTTGGATACCGTGTTCCCTTCATAGGTTTAATACCCCCACCCACTGCCGTATTAGACAGTTGGCAGGGGCTAATTGTTGATCCTAGCTATTGGCAAAGTTGGTACATGAGCTTTTTACGGGTGTTTGCGGGCTTTTTAGCGGCCATGGTGATAGGCATCCCATTGGGGTTGTATATGGCCATCAATAGGACCTTTTACGGCATCGCTTTCCCATCATTTGAAATTTTAAGGCCTATTCCTCCATTGGCTTGGGTACCAGCGTCAATTATTTTTTGGCCTACTCAAGAAATGTCGATCGCCTTTGTAACTTTTCTTGGTGCATTTTATACGATCGTTATTAATGTATTGGGGGGCGCTAAGTCTATTAATAAACAATACTTGCAGGCAGCCCAATCGATGGGTGCCAGTCAAGGAGATATTTTTAGGCGCATAGTCCTGCCAGCAACCTTGCCCTCAATTGTGGTGGGTTCAGCCGTTGGCATGGGTATTACTTGGGAAGTGGTGGTAGCGGCAGAAATGATTTCTGGCGGTGGCAGTAGCGGTGGTGCTGGTGGTGGCCTCGGCTTCTTTATTTGGAGTTCTTACGTGGGTGGATCTTACGAACAAATTATTGTGGGTATGATCAGCATAGGTATTGCAGGTTTTATTAGTAGTGAATTGTTAAGACAGTTAGGTGGCTTTTTTACACCTTGGTTGAAAACACGTTAAACATTAACTGTAAATTTCAGGTCAAATTAATTTGAGCTGAAATCTAACTTCTGGAATTATTCATGTCAACAGAGCCCTTAACAACGAAAAGAAGTAACGAAATTATTGCCACCAATGTGAGTAAAACATTTGGTGCAGGTCCATTTGCTAAGGAAGTGATTAAAGACTGCTCCTTTACTATTGAAAGTGGCAAACTTACGGTAATGATTGGACCATCTGGCTGTGGCAAGAGTTCTTTAATACAACTCATTGCTGGTTTTGATCAACCCACGTCAGGTTCAATCACCATTGGTGGCAGGCCCATAACAGGTCCAGGAAAAGATCGTTTGGTGTTATTCCAAGAGTCTGCGTTATTTCCTTGGATGACGACTTGGGATAATATTATGTACGGCCCCCGTGCGCGTGGTGAAGACGCAAACTCGTCATCAGAGCAAGCCGAATTCTTACTGAAAAAAGTGGGACTGGAAGAATTTCGAGATAAGTACCCAGCGCAATTATCAGGTGGTATGCAGCGTCGGGCCGAACTTGCTCGGGCAATGATTAATAAACCCGAAGTCATGATTCTGGATGAGCCTTTTCGTGGTCTAGATCATATGTCTAAAGAGCTGATGTGGGAATATTATGCTGGCTTATACGAAGAAGACCGCAATACTAACTTCTTTGTCACCACGGATATCGATGAAGCCATTTTTCTAGCAGATCGACTGTTAATTATGACCAACTTGCCAACCTCAACTCGATCAGTGATTGAGGTTGATATTCCACGGCCAAGAAATATTGAAGATATAGCAGACAATGAGCGGGCTAACGAAATAAAAACTGAAGTAATGACCTTATTGCATGAAGAAGCCATGAAATCTTTCTCTGGCGGGAGTAAGGCGGCAGCCGATTTCCTAGATGCGTATTCTAAACGAGCAGGTTAATGGGAACTTTAGATGTTAGTTAAACAGACAAGCTACTTTTGTGTCTATGCTTGACCTATTAGTGCAGCGCTCAACCGTAGTCACGCTTGCAGTCATAGGGGGAGTCTTATCCCTTGCGGTAACAACACTATCTGCACGGGGCACATTATCAGCGGCGCTACTTAAACGCTTAAATATGGCCTCATACGTGTTTATGGGATCGAGTATGTTGTTATTTATTGTGGCTGGGCTCTCTTGACTCATGGGACTAGTCAGGGCGTGCAACGCTGATCATCAAGCTGCAAGGGATTATACGTTCTTGTAAACACCTAGCTAAACATCCATTTATATTTAAGCCCCCAAGTAGCCAACTTTGAGAAAGCGCCTGTTCACTGGATTTTAAGGTGGGTGTTTATCGCCTTAATGCCAATACAGTCCAATACAGTCCAATACAGGCCTATAGTTAAACTATGGCTTGCATGAAGTTAGCATAAATTATTTTTGCATTATGCAAACATTGGCTCATATTGGCATTGGCATTTTGCTTAAGATGGTACAAGGCACCCTCACCAAGGGTCGTTTCTAGGGCTTGCGCGTAAGCTGGAATTGCCCCCCAGTTGTCTACAGTGTCGGGTTCTATTTCAACATGATATTGCATCGACCAAGCATTTAAGCCAATTCTCATGGCTTGAATAGAACAGACATCAGATGTAGCTAAAATTACAGCATCTAAAGGTGCCTGTGCCACCCTAACTGAGTGCCACTGAAGACATTTTGGGGTAGGGGATGTGCCTTTAAAAAGTGGATCTATTTTACCTTCAGCCGTTAATTCAACTTCAAGCACGCCAATCTCAGGTATTTTTTGAGGGCCACAAGTGCCTCCAAGGGCATCGGCAAGTAATTGGTGCCCCAGGCATAGGCCTAAATAAGGTTTGCCCAGATCTTTCACCCAATGACGAATGGCGGCTTTTTCTTCAACTAGCCAAGGGTATTCCTCAAGATCCCAGACATCCATGGGCCCACCCATCACCCAAAGGGCATCATACGCATCAAAGCTTGGAATTTTGTCACCACGATGCAGATATACTGCGTCCCATGCAATGCCATCAGCAGCCAAAAACTGTCTAAAAGAGCCTGGATGTTCACAATCGACATGTTGAAAAACAAGTATGCGCATACAATTTCTCCTGTTGAGCTGCTTCAAAGCAGACAGGGGTTATAGTAATACGAAATCAATTAAATATGAAGTTGGCGTCATCCCCGCCGTTTGATGGTCAAGTCTGTGCCAGCCCACTCACTGGCTCTTAGCGAGCCAGTTCGGGGTGGTCATAGGCTTGAGGGTAAGGCATAGGTTGCAGAGGACCCAACGGCACAACGCCATTCCAGGACCTGCCAAAATAGCCCTGTCGACAGTGAACCAATGAGTTACTGGATGCGACCCCTGAGAGGCTATACATGCGGCACAGCCATCGCCATAAATGGGGATAATCGAGTATCTTGGCGGCATTCAACTTCATACGCAGGTAATAGACTGGGTCATGGCGATACAGCGTAGGGAATAACCTCAGGTCGGCTTCAGTTAGGGTATTTCCAGTTAAAAAATGACGCCCATCTGCTAGCAGATGATCCAACTTATAGAGCATGTCAAAATAGGCCTTAAAAGCAGATTCATAAATCATTTGATCGGAAGAAAAGCCAGCCTTGTAAGCGCCATTATTGATGGCCCCATAAATGTCATGGTTGAGGGCATCAATCTCAGTCCGTAAGGGTTTACTTTGAGGGTATAAATTTGGCCGGTCTGTATCAGCAAGGGTACTCCCTAGCTCTTGTGCCCAATGTCCTAGCATGCGCACAATGTCTGCACTCTCGTTTGACACGATACGCTGAGTTTTTTTGTCATAAAGAATGGGCACAGAGCGTTCCTGTGAATCCTGTGCAGCATAGATGTCTGCCACCAAACGAAAGTTCTGTCCTGTCGCGGTTTCATAGGTGCATTCAGGCAAAGGCGCTGCTGTTAGGCTGGCGCTAAGTTGAGGTGCAAACTGCCAGTGATTAGGGCCGTCTGGATGGTCCTCCCCGGTGCGGTTTGGAAAAGCAACATCCATGGTGATACTGTCCTCTAAACCCAGTAAGTTACGAGCTAACGTGACCCTGTGGCACCAAGGGCAATTGAACGCCACAAAAAGATGATAACGCTTTGCTTGTGCTGGAAAATCAACATCGCCTATGGCATTACGAAATTGACTAATACCTCGGACAAACTCACCTTTTTCTCTACGCTGCACTGCACCAGATTGATCTTCCTCTACTGAATTATCCTTGGGGGAAGGGGTCATAAAAAATTCCTTATTTTGTATTTTTGGTTGAAGTAAGGCCCTATTAATAAGTCTTACAAACGCTTAGCCTTTTGCACAAGTTGGTGTTTATTGGTGTGTTCATCAATGGTCACGCCCCTGCGTCCAGTAAGAGCCTCTCTCAGCTGTCCCTCTGATAATGCCTCGATAGCGCTATCGCTCATGTTGAAGAAATTAATTTTTTGCTTAACTGCAGCATTAGTTGGGCCAAATGTAGCGTTAGTATTAAAACCAAAATCGGTGGCATATTTTTCCATAAAATAGCTAAGGAAAGTATTGATACTTACCCTTACGCGTTCATCTTTGCCCATATAGGCGGCGCACTCATCGAGTGTCTCGACCATAAGTGTTAACCAACGCTCAGCTCCTTTTTGATTCATTATTTCGAAGGCATTATGTTGATGATGAAAGTTCAATCTAAATTCAGCGCCATGGTATTTAAAACCGCCACCCATAACATCAAGCCACATAGAGGACTGGGTATTCACATGGTGAGATTGGTCACCTACATGCGCAAAAACCGATCGAAACCAAGTTTCTTGTTGGTACACTTTGGTATAAAAAACATTAACTATGCTAACGATATTATTACGTCCTAACACAGAATATAACTGCCAAAATTGAATGGGTTTGGAAAGGTTGTTAGAAGCTGACAGAGAAATTAGCTCGGGTATTCTGTGTGCCTCAGCAGGAAGTATCTGCTTGTGTATAGCTGCTGCAATATATTTTTGCTGGATTTTTTCGGACATATACCCATGACTGGGCTCGTAATTTGGGTAGGACGTTATAGACATAAACAAGCCTTTGGAAAAAATTTGGTACAGACGCTAGCGGATATCATACGTGTAGTTAAGATATGAGAAAACATTATTTAGACGCAAACACAGTTCGAAAATAAAGAACGATGAATAGCGCCTCTCAATCAATTAGCCAAGTTTTGGTTGGCCCTGTTGTTAAGATCACAGATGCATAATCAGCCATGAGCCTATTGAGATGTTGGTATTACTGTAAACCTGGGGGTAGAGCCATGATGAAGCTTACCAGTGGCAGGTATCACCCTATTATGGCTGCAAAGTTACCAGTGGACCATTGGCAGCGTGCGCTTCTGCTGGCTCATGAGTGGCCAACAACACCGGTATAAGACGCAGTCTGGCTTGGTCAAATAAAAATTCACGCATGGTATGCCTTAGGTCTAAATCGAGTTTAGAGAAAGGCTCATCCAACAGCAAGGCTTGGGGCTGGGCTAGGAGTGCGCGCATTAACGCCACTCTACTTTGCTGACCCCCTGAGAGGGTTTGAGGGTTTCTGTGGTAAAAATCGGTTAGCTGAGCCTGCTCCAGCGCTTGGTCTACAAGTCGACGCCGCTGTTTTGCATCACCCACTTTGGCTTTAAGGCCAAATGCCAAATTGTCACCCACGTTTAAATGGGGGAACAATAAGGGGTCTTGAAACAGAATGCCAATGTGACGCTCAGCCACTGGCATCTGAGTCACTTCTATGGCGTTTAACATGAGCTTACCAGCGACCCTAAAGTCACTACTCAAGTGCCCGCCAATAGCATTAAGCAAGGTTGATTTACCCACCCCTGAAGGTCCCATCACACAAGCTACTTCTCCTTTAGCAATGACTAGGTCAACGGGTGCAAAAAGCTTATGGCCTTGGCTCGTAATCACACTTAGTTTGTTTAACTCTAAACTCAAAATATTCTACTCATCATATTATTTCATATTTTTTAACGCGACCCATCGAGGTAGCATTAAAGCAAAGGAGTACGCTAATAAAGGCACCAAAGCCTGCAGTAAACCATAGACACCCACTAAGCGGCGATCTGCACCTGAGGCTAAACTGACCGCTTCTGTGGTCAGGCTTTCAACTCGGCCTGCTCCAATTAACAAGGTAGGCAGGTACTGGCTAATTGAGACAGCCATGCCAATAGCCCATGCAATCATTAATGGCCTAAGCAGTAGACTAAGTTTTATACGCCAAAAACAAGTCCAAGAAGAAGGTCCTAAACTCGAAGCAACGGACAAGTAGCGTTGATCCAAAGCTCGCCATGAATCTACCAAACTCAACATGACGTATGGAAAGACAAATAACAAGTGGGCCCAAATGACAGTTCCAATACTACCATTTAGGCCTAAACGTAAAAAACTCACTTTTAGACCATATAAAAATGCAATTTGAGGCACAAGTAATGGCAAATAGATAAGCCAAAGGGTTGCGCGATAAAAATGGCCGCCAAAGCGATCCTGTACTTCTAGCCAGATTACTGCGAGTGTCAATGCCAAACCACTGCTAATAAGGGCCGTCATTAAGCTGTGTTTTAACGCCAAAGGCCATTCAGTCAAAAGCGCTAACCAATAACCATATGACCAACTTGTGGGCCAAGCCTCTGGAAAAGACCAGCGCCATGTGATGGACCATATGGCCAGTACTAGCAATGACAATAACCCTAGCATGATGCTCATAGGCAAGGCTGTTGTTAAGGTTGCTGTTAGCAAAGTCCACTTGCTAATGCGGCCACCTGACCTAATGCTCACATTGTTAATCAGCATTAACCCACGCACACACACTTCCCATAATAAAATACTCATCACCATGAGTAGGGCCAAACTTATGGCAGCTGCTGATGCAGGTAATAACATGTTTACATTAGCATCGTTATACAAGCGCATAGTGACTAAGGCTAGAGTGGGTGGATTATTGGGGCCTAATATCTGAGCCATATCAACTGTTGAAAGCGCATAGACCAACACCACCATGACGGGTAATCGAATTAATGGGTATAACTGGGGAACAATGACTTTTCTCCATGCAGCGCTATGGCTATAACCCATGCTCTGAGCTAAGGAAATTTGCTTGGTTACGTCAATCTGTTTAAGTGCAACAAGACAGATTAACCACAAAAAGGGCAGTTCTTTGATGACCAGCCCCAAGGTTAGGCTCAAACCCCACAAGTCCTGCACGGTGGCCCAGTCAGGAGGTAAGTTCCAAGCGGTTAGCCAAGGGCTAAACCAGCGAGCTATCCAGCCAGAAGGTGCGATCAAAAAGGCAAGGCCAATGGCAATGGCAGCATGGGGTGCTGCTAATATGGGCACTATAATAGGCTGCGCTAAAGGTTTTAGACTACCCAAAAAAGATCGTTTTGATGATTTGTTATAGACCCAAGAACTTCCAAAAACGGCTAACAAAAGAGCTATAATGGTAGCGGCAAAGCCACTAAAAAGTGTCAACCTTAAGCTGCTAATCAGGCCTGGAAGTTGCAATAACTGCTGCCATGCGTCAATACTAAGGCTATGCCGGCCAAGGGCCGGTAAAATGCCAAAAGCCGCTCGCATTGCTTCACCTAGGCCAACGACTACGGGTAATAAAATGATCATCCCCAAGGCGATCAATATTAACCATTTTGGCCAATGGTTAAATAACATTACTGACTATATCGCTGACTCCATTGTTGTTTTAGCTTGACGCTCCAACTGGCATGGGGCTCAAGTAATGTGGGGCCTAAATCGGTGAGTGTCGGCAAGGCTTCAGATTTTGGTAAGTCGGCAAAGGCTAGAGCCTGAGTGTTATTGAACTGGGTCGAGTCCAGTACCGAAAAACTGCCTAATACATTGATGTTTTGCATGTGAGCTTGGGTTTCTGGTTGCAGCAAAAAATTAGCCACTAGCTTTGCTGCGGCTTTATGGCTAGCGTTGTAGGGGATAGCTACAAAACTCACATTACCTAATGAGCCTTGGCTTGGCACCAATATTCGCGCGCTAGTCGGTAGCAAACCACTGGCGATTCCAGCGGCGGCGGCGGCAGGGTCAAACGCCATAGCAATATCTATGACACCATCACTTAACATTTGTTGTTGGATAGATTCATTTTCTGGAAAATTTTTCCCTGCCCGCCAAAGGTGGGGTTTTATCGCATCATACCAGCGCCACAATGGTGCCGTTGCGGTTATAAATGACTGCTCTGTGGCAGGCTGCTGTAATAGGCTAGCATCTGGTGTTAATTCAATTAAAGCTTGTTTTAAAAAGGTAGTACCCATAAAGTTACTGACCACAGGGTGAGTTAAGCGTCCTGGGTTAGCTTTTGCCCAAGTCAGCATCTGAACCATTGATAAAGGCGCTTTGGTGACTCGTTTGCTATCGACTATAAATACAAAACGGGCTAAACGCCAAGGCACCTCTAAGCCTGCAACTGCTTCAGTGAAATCCACTGTGGCAGGGGAGTTAGGGCTTAAATCAAGGTACTTTGCATTGGGTAGATCAGCCACAAAAGGGCCATGCAATAATTGTTGCTGTTTCATAGCTAAGAAGTTGGCGCCATTAATCCAAATCATATCCACTGCGCCGTCTGTATCTTGACCTGCAGCTTTTTCTGCCAACACTTGAGTGACTGCTTCTGAGGTGGAAGATAATTTTACTTGCTGCACTTTTACATCATATAAAATTTCAGTTTGCTCTCCTACCCAAGTGATAAAATCGTTAGTTCGGACGTCGCCTCCCCAGGCATGCCAGTAAACTGTGTCGCCCGCACCCTGGTCTAAGGTTTGTTGCCACTTAGTGGTAGGGTCGGGGGTCACGTTAGCATGAGTCAATGGGCTTAAAAGACCCAAACTAGTTATCAATACAATGCTACTCAGTTGTGTGGCCCGTAAATAGTTCAAAAGTGTTGTCATTATGAATGTCTCTAATGTTGGTGGTCGACAGTAAGGTTTAGTCAGCAAGAAGGTGCCAACCTTGTAGCCAACGACTTAAAGTAGTCAGGCCACAGGCAAACGCAAAGCCGTAAGCTAAAGGGGTAAATAAGTCTGGCCAAAGGCAAAAAGCAACAAACACAGCAATAGTTTCAGCCCCTTCGGTAAGCCCTCCTAGATAGTATAGACCTTTGCTTGGAAATTTTTGAGCATGTAGTTTGCGCTTTTGAGCCATCAAAGAAAATGCCAAAAATGATGATCCAGTGCCTACGAATGCAGCTAATAATACGGTCGCTGCAAGGGCATTCTCAGTCACGTTAGCCAGTGCAAAACCTAGGGGTATTAAGGCATAAAATACAAAATCCAAGGCAATGTCTAAAAATGCACCGCGATCAGTGACTTGGGTTAGGCGCGCCACTTCGCCATCTAAGCCATCGAATACCCGGTTAAGCAAAATAAACACTAAGGCCCATGTATATTGTTGAGACGCTAACAGGGGTAGGGCGACAGTGCCCAATATAAAGCCAACGATAGTGACCTGATCTGCACGTACACCTAAGTTAACTATATGTGCAGCAATAGGCCGCAGCAGTCTGCGCTGCAAAGGCAGTAATTGAGCGTCAATCATGAGCGGCGCCATGTGTGATATCGTTTTAACCAAAGCAGAAGTTTAGGGTTAACTTGATTGCGCTTCCATTCGCCAGCGACATATTTGTTGGCTTCTGCCATGGTGGGATAAATATGAATGGTACCTAGCACTTTGTTTAATCCGAGCTTGTATTTCATGGCGATTACAAATTCAGCAATGAGTTCAGCGGCCTGTGTTCCAACAATGGTCACGCCTAATATTTTGTCTTTTCCTGGCACTGTTAAAACTTTGATGAAGCCTTCGGCAGAGCCATCACAGATGGCCCTGTCTAAATCATCAATACCATAACGAGTCACTTGGTAAGCGATGCCTTGTTGGATTGCTTCTTGTTCGTTAAGTCCAACTCTTGCCACTTCAGGGTCAACAAAAGTGGCCCAAGGTATGACACGATAGTCCACTTTAAAGCGCTTAAATTGCCCAAATAAAGCGTTTACACAGGCGTACCACGCTTGATGAGCGGCAGCATGGGTAAATTGATATGGACCAGCAACGTCACCCGCGGCATAGATGTTGGGAAATAAGGTTGCCAAATAGTCGTTCGTTTGCACCACTTTATCAGTGGTAATTCCAAGCTCCTCTAAACCAAAACCTTTTAATCTGGGTGCCCGGCCTACTGCGACGATGATTTGGTCAAAATTAATACGCCTATGCTGGCCTTGGTGTGCGACTTCAAGCCACTTAACTGGGCTACCGTCTAGGTTGGTTACACCACAACTTAAGGCCGTATGGTCTGTGAGCACTGTAACACCATCATGTTGTAACGCCTCTTTCACAAATTGGGAGACCTCCACGTCTTCTCGTATCATGAGGCGATCGAGCATTTCTACTTGAGTCACCTGAGATCCCAGTCGAACAAAAGATTGGGCTAGTTCACAACCAATGGGGCCACCTCCAAGGATTACGAGACGCTGAGGTGGCTTATCCTCGTAACGAAATTTCTCCCACAAAGTGTCTGAAGTGAGATAGCCGGTGGTATCTAAGCCAGGTAAAGCCGGCACAAAGGGTGCAGCGCCTGTGGCTATGATAATGCTCCGGCTAGTGAGTTGAGTGATGCTGCCATCAGCATGAGTGATGTCTAGCGCCCATGGGCTAGTCAACTTAGCGTGGCCTTGTAATACTTCAACTCCTAAAGATTGATAGCGCTCAATGCTGTCGTGTGGGGCTATGGCAGCAATGACTTGGTGTATACGCTGCATCACTTTACTAAAACTGAAGCTGGGGTTGGACGCCTCAAGGCCGAAACGATCAGCGTGTTTAATCTGGTGAGCCACCTTGGCGCTTTTAATTAGCGTCTTAGAAGGTACACAGCCGTAATTGAGGCAGTCACCACCCATTGTTCGGGTTTCTATAAGGGTAACCTTAGCGCGCACCACAGCAGCAATGTAAGCCGACACCAAGCCTGCCGCACCGGCGCCTATGATAATGACGTTGCGATCAAATTGTTTGGGTTTGACCCACTTGGCATAAACTTTACGACGCTGATAAAAGTCTATGGCAAAGCGCGCCATCCAGGGTAATAGCCCCAATGCAACAAAAGACATGAGCAAGGTGGGTGACGATATATCAGACACGCTAGTGAGTTGAGATAACTGAGTGCCCGCATTAACGAACACCGCGGTGCCCAGCAACATACCCAATTGGCTGACCCAGTAAAAGCGCCAGCCCTTCATTGCAGTCAGTCCCATTAATAGGTTAACAGCGAAAAAGGGCAGTGCAGGGATCAAGCGCAGGCTGAATAGATAAAACACCCCATCTTTTTCTAACCCAGTATTAATCGTTTGGCTGTACTTACCAAGTTTGACTTGTACCCAATCCCGTAACCAATATCGAGACGATAAGAACGCCAAAGTGGCTCCTATGCTTGAGGCAAAGGAAACCAGTAATAAGCCCCACCAGAGACCAAATAAAGCACCGGCAGCTAATGTCATCCACACGGCAATAGGCAGTGAAGTAGCAGTGACCAATACGTAAAGAGTAAAAAATAGGGCGACAAAGGCAATCAGGTTTTGCTGGTGCCACTCTTTAACGTCAGACACAACAGACTGAACGAGGGCTAAGTCGATCGGTTGATCAGTCAAAAATACGAGCATCATGCAAATCAATAGGATGAAAAGCAACAATAAGATTTTTTTGGTGGTGCCAGTGCTAGGTTTACGTGTCATAAGTTCCAGATCTAAAAGTTAACAGGGCGAAGGCAAAGCGACGTCGTTTGAAAAATCATAATCTTACACCCAATCTAAAATACATTGGATAATTTAAGTGTTAACTTGACACACTTTTCGTAATAATGATGTTCAGAATGTTGGGTCTATTGCCGACCAGCTGCTAAGCTTCGCTTATGCCCGTGTTAGGTCACAGTAATATTAGTATTGCTATGGACTTGGCGCAAGGCCATCCGCGTTTGAGTGCCCACTACGCCAGGCAAACGTAGTATTTTCTTATAGTAAAGTTCTTCGTAATCCTTGGCATCGGTATACACCACTTTTAGCATGTAATCGTTATCTCCAGCCATTAGGTAGCATTCCATCACTTGCTCAAGTTGAGCCACTGCAATTTCAAAGTCTGCAAACACGGCTTCACTTTGTTTATCTAAACTAATGAAAATAAAAGCCGTGCCTTGAACATGGAATAACTCGCGATTTAATAAACCCACAAAACGATCAAATACCCCCAGATCCATAAGAAATTTGGTGCGTCTTAGGCACGCCGAAGGCGAGAGATTAATTTGTTCAGCAAGTTCAACATTACTTAACCGCGCATTATTCTGTAAGGCGTTAATGATTTTTTTATCAATGTGATCAAGTTCTATATATGAAGTTGAATTAAGTTGCATAAGACACCTTTATTTTAAAATTTAATGCAATTTTTATCATCATTATTATAAAGATAGCAAGATAATGCCGCAATAACCGTATTAAAATAACATTATATTCAATCGCCATATGTGTGGTGCTAATCAAGCAATCGTTAACTGAGAGGTCTGTGTAATGTTAATTGGTGTTCCTAAAGAAATTAAAAACAATGAGTATCGCGTAGGCATGACGCCAGCTAGTGTGCGAGAAGTTATTCACTCAGGTCATAGTGTGATTGTTGAAACTATGGCGGGAAGTGGTATTGGTTCTGGTGATGATGATTACATTGCTGCGGGTGCAGACGTAGTGACCAGTGCTGCAGAAGTGTTTTCTCGGGCCGAGATGATTGTTAAGGTAAAAGAACCTCAAGCATCAGAGCGTGACATGCTGCGCCCTGAGCAGTTACTCTTCACTTACCTTCATCTTGCTCCAGATGCGCTTCAAACAGCCGACTTAATCGCCTCTGGCGCAACCTGCATTGCCTACGAAACCATTACCTCAGCCCAAGGTGGTTTGCCATTACTAGCGCCTATGTCTGAAGTAGCTGGGCGCATGTCCATTCAGGCGGGTGCTCATGTGTTGGAAAAGGCGCAAGGTGGCCGTGGCATGTTGCTTGGTGGAGTGCCTGGAGTAGCGCCTGCTAAGGTGGTTATTATTGGTGGTGGCGTTGTTGGTTCTAATGCAGCTCAAATGGCCTTAGGTGCGCGTGCCCAAGTGACGGTTTTAGATCGTTCTACTCAAGCTTTGGCGCGCTTAGATAAAGAGTTTAACGGCGCGGTTAAAACCGTATACTCAACCCAAGACAGCCTAGAGGAATATGTGCTTGATGCCGATCTCGTAATTGGTGGTGTGTTGATTCCTGGCGCAGAGGCCCCTAAACTGGTTACAGAAGCGATGGTGAAAGCCATGAAACCGGGTTCGGTGTTAGTTGATGTGGCCATTGATCAGGGCGGTTGCTTCGCAACTTCAAGGGCAACTACCCATGAAGATCCCACTTACGTGGTCGATGGTGTAGTTCATTATTGTGTGGCAAATATGCCAGGTGGTGTAGCAATGACGTCGACCTATGCTCTTAATAACGCCACTTTGCCTTACATTTTAAAGCTGGCTAACATGGGTTGGAAGCAAGCCTTGCAGCAAGATGTGCATTTTTTAGCGGGCTTAAATGTGCATGCCGGCAAGGTGACTAATGAGCATGTTGCTAAGGCTTTAGGTTACGATTACCTGCCCCCAGAAATGGCAGTGGCAGATATTGCTCCCCAACGGGTGGCTTAAAACCTTGAGCCCATTTTAGGCGCTTTTGGGTGCTAATTAAACAACGTCTCTTGGTAAGAGGCGTTTTTTTTGCTAAAAATAAGCACCTTTGCAGCTTATAGCTTGACTATTACCCGTGAAATACGGAAAATTCCGTCTTTTAATTTAGCCTATGGTTATCATAACTTGGTAATCGTCTATGATAGACGGTATATAGGTAAGAATTTAGTAGCGCCAGCCTTGGCAAGGGCTTGGTCATTTGATAATTAATGAGGCATTTAAATGCAAGTTTCAGTAGAAGCGACCACGAGCATCGAACGACGTTTAACCGTTACAGTACCTGCTGAGCAAGTTGATAGCGCAGTAGATAAAAAGGTTAACGAAACCGCCAAAACTATCCGTATTGATGGTTTTCGTCCAGGCAAAGTGCCTACTAAGGTGGTCAAGAAACGTTACGGTGCAAGCATCCGTCAGGACGTGTTGGGCGATGTGATCCAATCTAGCTACTTTGAAGCTCTACAGCAGGAAAAACTTAAGCCTGCTGGCATGCCAAACATTGAGCCTAAACAAGACACAGGTGAAGGTGAGTTCATCTACACTGCTGTGGTTGAAGTGTATCCAGAAATTGTCTTGGTAGACGCATCTGGTGTCACTGTTGAACGTATGATTTCCAGTATTGAAGATACTGACGTAGACACGATGATTGACCTGTTGTTAAGTCAGCAAACTCAATGGACTGAAGTTTTGCGCGCAGCAGCTGACACTGACCAAATCAATATCGATTTTGAAGGCTACTTAGATGGTGAAGCCTTTGACGGTGGCGCCGCTCAAGGTCATGACTTAGTGCTTGGCTCTAACAGCATGATCCCAGGTTTTGAAGATGGCATTTTGGGCATGGAAACTGGCCAAGATAAAGACATCACGGTCACCTTTCCAGAAGATTACAATGCTGCAGAACTCGCGGGTAAAGACGCCGTTTTCACCATCAAGGTGAATACGGTTAGCGAAGCCACTAAGCCTGAGTTAAACGAAGAGTTTTTTGCTAGATTTAACCCAAAGGAAGAGGGCGAAGCAGGTTTTCGAGCGGAAATTCGCTCAAACATGAACCGTGAGATGAACCAAGCGCTAAAAGCTAAGCTTAAAAATAACCTGTTAAACGCCTATTTAGCATTAAATACGTTTGACGTGCCCAAAGCATTGGTTAGCGAAGAGTTAGGACGTTTAAAGCAACAGGCTTTGCAGCAGTTTGGTGGTGGCAATGAAAACCTAGACGCTAGTATTTTACCCGACGAAATGTTCCAAGATCAGGCTGACAAGCGCGTTAAGATTGGTCTTTTGGCAGCAGAAATTATTCAACAGAATGATTTCAAAGCTGATGAAGACAAAGTGCAGTCTTTAGTTCAGGAAATGGCTCAAGGTTATCAAGACCCACAAGAGTTTATTGACTACTACATGAACAACGCTGAGCAGCGCGGCCAGTTAGATGGCGTTATTTTAGAAGATCAGGTGGTAGAACATTTGTTAGTTGCGGCCAGCGTCACCGACGTAGTAGTGGATTACAAAACAGCCGTTGAGCCAGAAGGCAAAGACGTGACTGACGATGAAGCAGAGTCAAGCGAAGAGGCCTAATGCTTCTATCCGTCTGTTGAGGCCTTAATTGGACTTGAACAGATCAGCGGTATGGGTTACTTTGATGTGATTCATGCCGTTTTTTTTGCCATTTAAATGGATTATTTAGATGTTTTACTTAGTCTAGGCCTTGGCATTTGTTAAAAATGCCACAATATAGTGGTTTGTAACGTTTTTATGTATTGGAGTTTTAGCGACAATGAGTTTTTCTTTTCCTTCGCAAATGGGCCAATTAAGCCCTGAATTAAGCGCTTTAGTGCCTATGGTTGTTGAACAAACTTCCCGTGGTGAGCGTTCTTACGATATTTATTCACGCCTTCTTAAAGAGCGCGTTATTTTCTTAGTTGGCCAGGTGGAAGACCATATGGCTAATCTGGTCGTTGCTCAGCTGTTATTTTTGGAAGCAGAGAACCCAGACAAAGACATTCACCTCTACATTAACTCACCAGGTGGTTCGGTGACGGCAGGGATGTCTATTTATGACACCATGCAGTTCATTAAACCTGATGTAAGTACCATGTGCATTGGTCAAGCTGCCAGTATGGGCGCTCTACTATTAACGGGTGGAGCAAAAGGCAAGCGCTTTTGCTTGCCAAACTCCCGCATGATGATTCACCAGCCTCTGGGTGGTTATCAAGGGCAAGCCACGGACATTGAAATTCACACTAAAGAAATTTTAAATATCCGTGACAAGTTGAACCGTATTATGGCCACCCATACTGGCCAAGAATTAGACACTATCGCTGCAGATACAGACCGTGATAACTTCATGGAAGGTAAGCAAGCAATGGATTATGGGCTAATTGATACGGTACTTGATAAGCGTCCAGTCTAAGTTTCCTGGGTGGAAGACGCTAACTAAAGCTAAATAATGTTTACAGTTAGTCGATAATAGATAGAGTAAAGATTTAACACTAGCCTAACGTATGCATTGGGCTAATAACATTGGTAATTATATGAGCATTGACAAAGACGGATCTGGAGAAGATAGCGGTAAGATACTTTACTGTTCCTTTTGTGGGAAAAGCCAAAACGATGTGCGCAAACTAATTGCCGGGCCTTCGGTTTTTATATGCGATGAATGTGTTGATTTATGCAACGATATTATTCGTGAAGAAATTTTAGATCAGGAACAGCCCGTAGCTGACGATCACTTACCGACGCCTAAAGAAATACGCGCAGCCTTAGAAGAGTACGTCATTGGTCAGCCACGAGCAAAAATGGTGCTTGCCGTAGCAGTTTATAACCATTACAAGCGTTTGAACTACGTCAGTGGTAAAGATGATGTTGAGCTAGGTAAGAGTAATATATTGCTCATCGGTCCAACGGGCAGTGGTAAGACATTACTAGCCGAGACCTTAGCGCGTTTATTGAATGTGCCCTTTACTATTGCCGATGCAACAACGCTCACTGAAGCGGGTTATGTGGGTGAAGACGTTGAAAACATCATCCAAAAGCTGCTTCAAAAATGTGATTATGATGTTGATAAAGCCCAGCGTGGCATTGTGTACATTGATGAAATCGATAAAATTTCTCGTAAATCAGATAACCCTTCTATTACCAGAGATGTTTCGGGTGAAGGTGTGCAGCAAGCGTTGCTAAAACTGATAGAAGGTACGGTCGCTTCGGTTCCGCCTCAGGGCGGTCGTAAGCACCCTCAACAAGAGTTTTTACAGGTTGATACCAGTAATATCCTGTTTGTGTGTGGTGGTGCCTTTGCTGGCTTAGATCAGGTGATTCGTGATCGCACAGAAAAGAGCAGTATTGGTTTCTCGGCTACGGTGAAGAGCAAGGACGACAGTAAAGATGTGGGTCAGTTGTTACATTCGGTTGAAGCAGAAGATCTGGTGAAGTTTGGTTTGATCCCTGAGTTTGTTGGCCGTCTGCCTATGATTGCCACTTTAGAGGAGTTAGACGAAGACACCTTAGTTCAAATTCTGACAGAGCCTAAGAATTCCTTAACAAAGCAGTACCATAAGCTGTTTGAAATGGAAAATGTAGAAATTGAGTTTCGTGCTGAAGCCCTCAAAGCGGTGGCTAAGAAAGCTATGGAACGTAAGACTGGGGCACGTGGTTTACGTTCCATTCTTGAGTCTGTGTTGCTACCTACAATGTACGAACTTCCCGACCAAGCTAATGTGGTTAAGGTTGTCGTTAACGAACAAAGTATTACTGGGGAAAGCGAGCCACTAGTGGTTTTAGATAGCGCAGAACTGCAACAGGCTGTTTCAGACTAGCTAAACGCTTAAACGCAGTGACTTAAAACCACCTACGGGTGGTTTTTTTTGACCTTAATTAAGGAGTGGTGAGCTAAAATCAATTATGGGTGATTTTTTTTAGTCTCATTTCACTTTAAGGCTTGTATTTCTCTGCCTTGTCCGCATTTAATAAAGCATACTAAATATTCGCAAGCCACCGCGACCTTAGCCTATAGGATCTTTTATGACTCAGACTCAGACTCTTCCTCTCATTCCGTTGCGTGATGTTGTGGTTTACCCACATATGGTCATTCCTCTTTTTGTGGGGCGCCAGAATTCCATTGATGCATTAGAACATGCAATGGCCGCGGATAAGGCCATTGTTGTGGTTGCCCAAAAAAGCGCTACTGTAGATGATCCTCAGGTTGAAGATTTGTTCGAGGTGGGTACCTCTGCTCGTATATTACAGCTGCTTAAACTGCCTGATGGCACGGTAAAGGTGTTGGTAGAAGGAGAGCAACGTGTGGCTATTGAGCAGGTTGATGAAACTGAAGGTTTCTTTACTGCCCAAGTACAAGCGTTAGATGATGCTGAACCGTCAGAAGGCGAACGGAAAGCGTTAGCCCATACTTTAATGGCGCAGTTTGAGCAGTATGTCAAACTAAGCAAAAAAATATCGAACGATGTCATGTCGTCTATTACTAATATCGAAGACCCTAGTCGATTAGCAGACACCATTGCCTCGCAAATGAATTTGAAGCTTGAAGAGAAGCAGAATTTATTAGAAATGGGCGATCTTACTCAAAGGCTCGAGCATTTGATGGCACAAATGGAAGGCGAGATCGATCTAGTTAAGGTTGAGAAGCGTATTCGTGGCCGAGTTAAGAAACAGATGGAGAAGAGCCAGCGAGAATATTATTTGAATGAGCAAATTAAAGCCATTCATAAAGAGCTTGGTGATATTGATGAGGCGGCTCCCAACGATTTAGATGAGCTGCAAAACAAAATTAATGCAGCCGGTATGCCGGCTGAAGCGAAAGACAAAACTCAAGCCGAGCTCAATAAGCTTAAAATGATGCCGCCAATGTCTGCAGAAGCCACTGTGGTGCGTAGTTACATTGATTGGATGGTAACTATTCCCTGGAAGAAGAAAAGCCGTCTCAAGCACGATTTAGCTAAGGCCTCTTCGGTGTTGGAAGAAGATCATTATGGCTTATCTGAAGTAAAAGAACGTATCCTTGAATATTTAGCCGTGCAACAACGGGTTAAAAAAGTCAAAGGCTCCATTTTGTGTTTAGTAGGGCCTCCAGGTGTAGGTAAAACCTCATTAGGCAAGTCCATTGCTCGAGCAACGGGTCGCCAATATGTGCGCATGGCATTAGGCGGTGTAAGAGATGAAGCAGAAATTCGCGGACACCGACGCACCTACATCGGTTCTTTGCCTGGTAAATTAGTTCAAAAAATGTCTAAAGTTGGAGTTTCAAACCCACTGTTTCTGTTGGACGAAATTGATAAGATGGGCATGGATAACCGAGGTGACCCAGCTTCTGCGTTGTTGGAAGTGCTCGACCCAGAACAAAATAATACCTTTAACGACCATTACGTAGAGGTTGATTACGATCTATCCAGTGTAATGTTTGTGTGTACGGCTAACTCCATGAACATACCTGGACCTTTATTGGACCGTATGGAAGTGATCCGGATTCCAGGCTACACAGAAGGTGAAAAATTAAGCATTGCCAAACGTTATCTTCTACCTAAGCAACTGGCTGCCAATGGTTTATCGCCTACGGAACTGGCGTTAAAAGATGAAGCTATTGTTGATTTGATCCGCTATTACACCCGTGAAGCAGGGGTGCGTAGTCTGGAGCGAGAGATTGCTAAGATTTGTAGAAAAGTCGTTAAAGAACATCTACTGGCTGGTTTTAAGACAGCTCTAGATAGCCCAGCTCAAGATGTGAATTCAGAAAATTTAGAGGCTTACTCTGGGGTACGTAAATGTAGCTTTGGTCAAGCCGACATAGAAGATCGGGTGGGCCATGTTAATGGCTTAGCCTGGACATCAGTTGGCGGCGATATTTTGACTATTGAGTCAGCAGTAGTGCCCGGTAAGGGCCGTTTAGTAAAAACGGGCTCTCTTGGTGATGTCATGCAAGAGTCCATTCAGGCTGCTTTGACCGTAGTGCGGGGACGGGCATCAGCGTTGGGCATAAAACCTGACTTCCACGAGAAATCAGACATACATATTCATGTGCCAGAAGGTGCGACACCCAAAGATGGGCCAAGTGCAGGTGTAGGGATGTGCACGGCCTTGGTATCTGTTCTGACTGGCATCCCTGTGCGAGCAGATGTTGCCATGACTGGAGAGATTACTTTGCGCGGCCAGGTGCTGCCGATTGGTGGCTTAAAGGAAAAATTATTAGCTGCTCACCGGGGTGGCATTAAGACAATTATCATCCCAGAAGAGAACGAAAGGGATTTAAAAGAGATTCCTGACAATATAAAAGCAGATTTATCCATAAAACCGGTTAAATGGATAGACGAAGTACTAGATTTAGCTTTACAATTCTTACCCACTCCAATTGTGCATCATGAAGGTGAATTAACAGTTGAAAGTGTAAAGGAATCGTCAGGTAATGATTCGATTAGTAGGCATTAGCCTAATCTAATGCTAAATTCAAAGCCTTGCTTGACAAGGGTTTGAACATGTTGGTATAAATTACATTCGGTTTTTAGAGCTGAAAGTGTTCCACATAAGAAAAAAAGATCTACTGGAGTGGATCATCTGTTTTTAATATATAAGGGGATTAAAGTGAATAAATCTGAACTGATTGAAGCCATTACGACAGAAGCTGATGTTTCAAAGGCTGCTGCTGGACGTGCATTAGACGCTGTTATTGCTGCTGTGACTGGCGCTCTTAAAGATGGTGAATCTGTTTCATTAGTGGGTTTTGGTACCTTCTCTGTAAAGGCTCGCGCAGCTCGCACAGGTCGTAACCCACAAACTGGTGCTGCAATTCAAATTGCTGCGGCCAACATTCCTAGCTTCAAAGCTGGTAAAGCGCTAAAAGACGCAGTCAACTAAGACTGAATCTGTACTATATGGGCTAATATACTTTGTGTTACTTAAAGTGGCCCATTAGTTTCGAAAAAACGCATTCCTTTGAATGCGTTTTGTGTTTGTAGAACCTAATAAGCAGCCTTCAAGGCCGTAGAAGCCATATACAATGCTACAAAATATTCGTGATAATTCAAAAGGTATCATCTCCAAAATTTTGGTAAGTCTGATAGCCTTTACCTTTGTAATATGGGGCGCAGACGCCCTATGGACTGTTTCATCCGACAATAGTGCGCCTGCAGAAGTTAATGGTGAAGAGATCAGTTTGCAAGAGTTGCTGCAAACTTCAGAACTTCAAAGGCGGCAAATTCTAGCGAGCAATCCAGACATCGATCCGGTAACGCTAGACCAACAAGCCATCCAAACCACAGCCCTGCAGCAACTTATCGCTCAAACAGTGATGCTGCAGTATACCCAGGGTAATGACTTGGCTCTATCCGATGTGGCCGTTGATCAAATGATCATCCAATCAAAAGACTTTCAAGTTAATGGTGAGTTTAGTCGAGAGCTATTTGAGTCACTGCTGCGAAACTTTGGTTTAACCCCTACAACTTACCGTCAACAGCTCAAACGTGGCAATCTTGTAAGCCAAGTTCAGCAAGCTGTTGCGGGGAGTGCGTTTACCTTGAAAGATAATGCTGATTTAGTGGCTCGTCTTGATGGGCAAACCCGCGATATTGCCGTGCTAACCCTACCGTTAGCAGTGGAAATGTTAAATGTCGCGATGGACCCGAAAGAGATTGAAACCTATTATTCGGACAACAAACAAAGGTTTATGACGCCTGAGAATGTGAGTATTAGCTTTGTTACCTTGAATAAAAGTGATTTTTACGATCAGGTAGAGGTCACCGATGTAGACCTTGAAAATGCTTACCTAGACGCACAGCAAGCAGCGTCATTGCGATTGGAAACTGAAGCCTCCCATGTGTTGTTTTTAGTTAATGACTCGCAAACGGAACAACAAGCGTTAAACCTAGCTCAAGTTGCTTATAGTCAACTTGAACAAGGTCAAGATTTTGCCAGCGTTGCACAAGAATACTCTCAGGATGACAGTACCGCCTCTGATGGTGGCTATATTGGGTTATTATCCAAAGGTGAGTTTGGCGAAGCTTTTGACGAGGTGCTCTTTGAATTGGAGTCGGGTTCTTACAGTGCGCCCACCATCACAGAATTTGGTGTTCAAATTGTTTATGCTCATTCGCAAGATGCTAGCGACCAACCCAGCTTTGAAGAACAAAAGCTAAGCCTTAGTCTGGCTCTAAAACAGTCTGGCGCAGAGGGTTTATTTGTCGCTGCCAGTGAAGAGATGGCAGACATTGCTTTTTCTTCACCAGATTTATTAGAAGTGGCTGACGCCTTAGGTTTAACCGTACAAACGAGTTCACCATTTGGCCGTCAAGGTGGCGATGATATTGCTAGTAATGAGCGGGTAGTGAGCGCTGCTTTTTCTGACGACGTGTTATTACAAGGTAATAATTCCAGTGTGCTAGAACTTGCGTCTGATAAACTGGTCGTTATTCGGGTAAAGCAGCACAACAAACCTGAGCAACAGCCCATAGAAGATGTGCAGGTTGATATTACTAAACAACTTGTCGCCCAAAAAGCTTCAGCTGCGTTGGACACAAAGGTTAATGCCTATCTGCAAGAGCTGAAAAGTGGTGTTGATATGGCTTCTGTAGCGAGCACTGAGGGCCTCAATTGGCAGCAGTTTGATGCAGTGGCTCGTGGCTCAAACTTAGTCAGCAGCATGTTAGTGCAATCAGCCTTTCGTTTACCTCGTGCCGAGGTAGGTGTTAGTTATGGCATAGCGCCTAGTTTCACTGGAGACGTAAGCATTATCCAAGTGCAAAGTGTCACAGACGCTGACCCAACAGAACAAACGCCAGAGCAGCGTTTAGCCTTAACGGCAGCTTTAACCCGTCTTCAAGGGCAGGGTGACGTCAAGTTGCTTGAGGGTTCTTTGAACCAGCAGGCGCTGATAGAGATGTTCTAAACGGGTATTGTTTAACCAACATCGATAAAAAAAGGCAGCCTAGGCTGCCTTTTTTTATCACTACACTTTTACATATCTTTAACAGCATAAATACCATCAACGTTACGGAAGTAACCTTGATAGTCCATGCCAAAGCCATAAACAAAACGATCTTCTACATCTAGGCCAATAAAGTCGGGGACGTAATCTACTTTACGATCATGTACTTTATTAAGTAGGGCAGCGGCATAGACTTTCTTAGCACCGGCTTCTTTCAAATATTCACAAATGGCGGCAAGGGTATGGCCTTCGTCATAAATATCATCAACTACAAGAACTGTGCGGCCACTAATGTCACAACTAGGGCGAGCCAGCCATGACAGATTGGTGCCAACGGTCTTTTTACCATAGCGGGTTGCGTGCAAATAATCCGTTTCTAAAGGGAATTGTAACTTTAATAAAAGTTGCGCCATGGGAATCATGCCACCATTGAGTACACACAGAACTAGGGGCATGTCAGTGGATAGGGTGGCAGTAATTTCAGCTGCCATGGTATCAATGCTTGCAGCTATAGTTTCACCACTGACTAATAAATCAGCCTGCTCGTGAACTGATATGGCTTCTGCGTAAGTGATTGTCATATTTATGCCTTGCAAAAGCCAATCATTATAACTCAAAAAATTGATTGGTAGAATATAGATGGTTACTGAAATATGATCAGTCACAAGCACTGCAGATAAGGTAGAATAGCCTATTGAACTTTGCTGTTAGTTAGCCTGAATTATGAATACAGATATCAACCACATTCTTGTAAACGGGGCGCAAATTGCATTTAATAAAATGCGTAGGGCGCAGTCATTTAATGCGCGTTTGTATTATTACGCTGAGATTGGTGTGTATTTAGAAGTCTCTTTATCTCATGGGGCTGGCATTACTGCTGAAAGCCATGATCAAATTGATGAAATTTACAAGCAGGCTACACATTTTCACATGAGTGAAAACAAACGCTCACGATTGGTGCGCTGAGATATTATGCCTCAAGATCATGCCAAATCTTTCGACATTGATGAATACCTAAAACAGTTACCTCTGCGCCCAGGGGTTTATCGCATGTTCGATGCCAACGAAGAAGTTATTTATGTTGGCAAAGCCGTTAATCTTAAGAACCGAGTTACAAGTTACTTTAGAGGTAAGAGTCACAATACTAAGACCCAGTTAATGGTGTCTAAAGTGGTGTCTATTGAAATCACTTTAACCCACAGTGAAAGTGAAGCATTACTGCTAGAAAACACCCTCATCAAGCGTTTAAAACCGCCCTACAATATTTCTCTTAGAGATGATAAGTCCTACCCCTATGTCTACATCTCAGATCAACACGAATATCCTGCTATGCAGTATGTACGTGGGGGCAAGAAACGCAAGGGACGCTACTTTGGACCTTATACTAGTGCCGGTGCGGTCAGGGAAAGCCTTAATCTTATGCAGCGTATTTTTCGCATACGTCAATGCGAAGACGCCTTTTTTGCTAACCGTAAGCGGCCGTGTTTACAGTTTCAAATTGGCCGCTGCAGTGGCCCTTGCACAGGTGAAATTAGCCCTCAGGACTATGCGGCTGATCTGCGCCATGCCACCTTATACCTAGAAGGGAAAAATCAACAGTTGTTGGATGAAGTAAGCCAACAAATGGAAGCGGCAGCTGAGCAACTCAGGTTTGAATCTGCAGCCCAGCTTAGAGACCAGCTTGGCTTCTTACGGCAGGTACAAGAACAGCAGCATGTGGTATCAAAACGGGGTAATTTAGATGTATTTGCAGCCGCTAGTTCTAAGGCGGGCTTATGTATTCATCAACTGATGGTCCGTTCAGGCCGGGTCATAGGCAGTAAAAACTTTTATCCAAAAATAGGCTTAGAAGAAGAAAAGCCAGCAGTTTTGACAGCCTTCCTAGGCCAGTACTATTTATCGGGCCAGTATCGAGAGATACCTGATGAGGTGCTGGTGAGTGATGCCCAAGAGGCTCAGCAAACCATAGCACTGGTTATTGCTCAGCGTGCGGAGCACGGATTCAAGGTTATTAGCAGCGTGAGAGGCCCACGAGCACAATGGTTACGACTCGCCCAAACTAATGCGGATCAGGCGTTGCTGAGTTACGTGGCTAACAAACAAACACAAATTTCTCGTTTTGCGGCCTTGCAGGAAGCTCTCGATTTGCCACAAATGCCAGAGCGATTAGAGTGTTTTGATATTAGTCATTCAAGTGGCGAAGCCACGGTCGCCTCCTGTGTTGTTTTTGATCAAGGTGGACCAAAAAAATCTGACTATAGGACCTTTAACATTGAAGGGATCACCCCAGGGGACGATTACGCAGCCATGTCGCAAGCCATTACTCGGCGTTATACCCGTCTGAAGGAGAATCAGGGGGTCATGCCCGATTTGCTTATTGTCGATGGTGGCAAAGGGCAGATTACTCAAGCTCTGCAGGTCTTATCAGAACTGCAGCTACAAGACCTGTATGTTTTAGGTGTAGCCAAAGGCGACACTCGCAAAGCGGGCTTTGAACGTTTGTTTAATGGCTGGACGGGTGAAGAAATTGCATTGCCCGATGATTCATCAGCTTTGCATTTGTTACAACATATTCGTGATGAAAGTCATCGGTTTGCTATTACTGGGCATCGAGCCAGAAGAAATAAAAAACGCACTCAGTCTAATCTCCAGCAAATTGATGGTGTTGGGCCCAAACGTCGACAAGCCCTATTATCTCATTTTGGTGGCCTGCAAGATTTAACCAAGGCGAGTGTTGATGAGTTGGCCAAAGTGAAGGGGATTAGTGCAGATATGGCAGATACTATTTATCGTTCTTTACGGGGCGAAGACGGATAGGCTAGAATGGCGTATTATAGAGATCTTATTATACTAAGCGATTGTTTATGTTGAATATCCCCAATTTAATAACCTTATTTCGCTTGGTATTAATTCCGTTTATTTTGGTAGCGTATTATTGGCCTTCAGAAAGCCGTTTTTTGTGGGCAGCAGGTTTGTTTTTGCTGGCTGCTGTGACTGACTGGTTAGATGGTTTTTTAGCACGCAAGCTTAATCAAACCACAGCCTTTGGTGCCTTTTTAGATCCTGTTGCGGATAAGGTCACCGTAGCAGTTGCTTTGGTAGTCTTGGTGGAGTCTTATTCTGAGTTGTGGTTGACGGTGCCGGCAATTATCATTATTAGCCGAGAGATTGTTATCTCTGCTTTACGTGAATGGATGGCTGAAATTGGCAAGCGAGCCCATTTAGGCGTATCTTATATCGGCAAGGTTAAAACGACGATGCAAATGGGGTCTATTGTTTTGTTGCTGGCGACGCCGCCGGGCACCCTTATTTCGAGTGTGGGCTTGGTCATGCTTTACGCTGCTGCAGTACTTACTCTTTGGTCTATGGTGTTGTATTTATCAGCCGCATGGACACAATTGAAAACGGGAATGTAACTCATATGATTAAAGCACATCCAATTTCAGTATTATTGGTGGATGATCACGAAATCGTGCGGGTTGGTTTTCGACGGTTAATTGAAACTACTGATGATATTAAGGTGTTAGCAGAGGCCAGCAGTGGTGAGGAGGCCTATCAATTAGTGCAAGACCTGAAACCCGATGTCACCATTATGGACATTAATATGCCTGGCATTGGTGGGTTAGAAGCGATTGTGCGCTTGTGTAGACGCAACCCTAAAGAAAAAACCATTGCCCTAACGGTGCATGAAACTGAACCTTTTCCTACTCGGGTACTTTCAGCGGGCGCAAAAGGTTACCTCAGTAAGCGCTGTGCACCACAGGAACTCATTCAGGCGATTCGCAAAGTTCATCATGGGGAAACTTTTGTGGCTAACCAGGTTCTGCGCGAGATGAGCAAGACACCCGGGGCAGATGAGAATGCCATTGGTCGATTAACGGCCAGGGAATTTCAGGTGTTTTCTATGTTGGCAGAAGGCCGTACTGCGGTGGAAATTGGCCAAGACATGAATTTAAGCCACAAAACGATCCACAGTCATCGCGCTAATATCATGAAAAAACTGGGGCTAGATACAAGCATCAGCATCGTCCAGTTTGCTAAATTGCAGGGTATTATTCAGGACTAAACCGCTTGTTACACACTGGCTTTTTTGCTGGTTACCGGTCTGCGGCTAACGGCAATGCCAAATAAAATAGCAGCTAAGGCGATCATATCGTGCCAAACGACAAGCTCCCCGAGGACTAAGGCGCCAATAAAATAGGCAACCAAGGGGATCAAGTAGTTTATATTGGATAAGAAAGTCGGTCCAGCGCGGCGGATCAGAACAAAGAAAATAATAGCTGCAACACCCGTAGGGAAAATGCCCAGCCAGATGATGGTCCCTAAGGCTAAGTTTGGCACTTGTTCAAAATCGATAGACAGCACAGAAGGCCAAAGTATTAAGCTAATTAATGCCGCACAGATGGTCACGCCTGTACTTATCACAGCAGAACTATAACTAGGCAAGCGGCGTGCAATAATGGTATTTGTGGCATAAAGGATGGCTGCAGAAAGGACTAATAAGCACCCAATTAAACTGTTTTCAGATCCCAGTATAGTGGGCCCCAAAATAAGTATAATGCCGGTGATGCCAAATACAAAACCTAGCAACTTGTTTCGATTAAGGTTTTCATCAGCGATAAAGAAGTGCGCTAAAATTAACGTCACTAAAGGCATGATTGCCATTAATAATCCAGCCATACCCGATGTAACAAAAACTTGCCCTTTGGCAATAAACCAAAAGGGTAAGACATTACCAACTAGACCTAAGACTGTAAAATGTAACCAGGCCATGGGTCTTGTAGGCAGTCGTTTGCCTCGAGCCAGCATAAAAGCGATAAGCACTATGGCGCCAATTGAGAGTCGCAATACCACCACCTGATCAGGCTCGAACGACTGCAGGCTCACTTTAATGCCTAAAAACGACGTTCCCCATAAAGCCACAAGGGTGAAGAGTAAGGCCCAATTAATAACCTGTTCTCGCTGCAGCGACACTAGTCTTGATTCTCTTTGCTATGGGAGGGGAG
>Ga0307488_10000468_pt1 | contig 33282 bp, 20 predicted proteins | sample SB02metaG_FD_202248 | JGI IMG/M metagenome (GOLD analysis project Ga0307488, IMG submission 202248) | Sea-ice brine microbial communities from Beaufort Sea near Barrow, Alaska, United States - SB 0.2 | ecosystem: Environmental > Aquatic > Marine > Coastal | place: USA: Alaska | collected...
CTTAATCCGCGACAACAAGGCGAGCTTGGCATCGCCCCCGGGGCGCTTTCTCGCTGGGGGGCGTGGTGTCCTGGACCGAATGCTGAAGACAATCTTGACTCGATAGGCGGATTGCGTTGTCTTTCAAGTGGTCAATATTGATTGCGACGACCGGAAGCCGAGTCGCTCAGTTCTTCGCTCCGTTGGTTTTGGAGCTTGAAAAGCAAGTTGATTTCCTAGGCGCGAGGGGCGAAGTGGAAGTACTGGGCCTTTATGACGCGAAAGGGATGACTATTGGAGAAAAAAGAAATATTCTTTTGAATTCTGCTAGTGGCGAATATCTATCTTTTGTAGACGATGATGATATTGTTCACCCAAGTTATGTTTCTCAAGTGCTTGATGCGATAAATCTAAATCCCGGTGTAGATTTAATCACTTTTGATATGGAGAGGCAGTCGGTAGGGATTCCAAACTTAATATGCAAGCACTCCATTGAGGCAACTGGGGATGGCCATGAGGACGGCAGCGGCGGTTGGGTTTCTCCTCCTAGTCACATAATGGTTTGGAAGTCGGAAGTAGCCAATAAGGCGATGTTCCCGCTAAAAAATTGGCGGGAGGACTACGATTGGTCCAGGCAAGTGGGGAAGTATGTTTCGAGCTGTATAAATATTGATAGAGTTTTGTATTGGTACAGGATGCAAATAGAGTTAGCTCAGGAAAAAGGTGTACCTTGGAATTATCATGGCCAACCCATAGGCAAATAGTATATGGTCAGCACCTTGGGTACGGTGCGGCTAATCAAAAACTCAGGGAGGCAATACTTAAGTCGGGTATTAACATTCGCCGCCAAGGCAAGATTGCCGTCCACCTCTGTCGGCCCGATGCATTTAAGCCGATTAAAAAGAAGAAGAACGTGCTTTTCACAATGTATGAAGGGTATCCGGTTCCCGAAAATTTTCGGAAAGCTTTCAAGAGGGCCGACTTATTGCTTACCCCATCTAATTTCTGCAAGGAAATGTTCGACCCGCTTTGCGGGGAAGAGAAGTTCAAAGTTATTCCTTTGGGGTTTGATTCAGCTCAGTACGCTTATTCAGAAAGACGCTGGTCTCCAGGTGAGCCTTTCATTTGGCTTTGGGTAGGGGCGCCTAACGCCCGCAAGGGCTGGGATACGGTTTTAAAGTGCTGGGATGAGTACTTCTCAGAACTGCCTTGGATGCACCTCTTCATGAAGACCACTTCTAGCGAAGGGAACGGGGGAGTAGAAACCTTAGGGAACATTACTTTTGACAGCAGGCGCTATACTGATCAAGGGCTAGCTGAGCTATACTCCAAGTGTAATGCATTCGTATTGCCTACTGCGGGAGAGGGCTGGGGGTTGACCTTACTGGAGGCGCTGGCCTCGGGGCTGCCGATAGTAACAACCCGTCATGGTGGTCAAATGGATTTCCTTAATGAAGAATTCGCTAGGTTTGTTAAGTTTGATATGAAGAAAGTCACGACAAGGGAGGGCAGTGAATTTGAGGCAGCTATTGCGTGCTATAGGGACTTGGCTTCGGAAATGTTCTCAGTGGTTGAAGACTACAGTGCGGCGGCCAGCATGGCGGAATATGGGAGCAGAATGGCACATATGAATTTCACTTGGGGGAAATCGGCGGATAAGCTAGCTAAAGTTTTGAAAGATAGGTTTGCATAATGGATAGCCGGGCGGTGGTTCTTTTAACAACTTGGAACAGACCTAATCTTCTAAGGCAGTCCTTGCCTCAAATTCTTTGGGAGGCAAGAGATATTGGCGCGGCTCTAGTTATCTCAGACGATGGTTCGGATGACCCAGATACCTTGAAAATCCTTTCTGAGGCAGAGTCCGAAGGCGTAGTTGTTATTTCAAGAGATTACGATAGATCTAAAGTTAGACGGCACGATGCAACTGGTCTTAATAATATTTTTGCTTTCAACTACCTCTGCGAAACCTACCCTAAATCTGAATTGTTTATTAAGGTAGATGACGACACCTATCATTCAAATGGATCCTTCCGTAAGATGGTAGAAGCTTGGGACTTGGCGAAAGAGGAGGGGCATGATGTTCTTCACATGAGCGGTCTCGCTACGCAGTTCGAGAAGCGGGGTAAGTCCTACGGAACTTATTCTGAGATATTAAAAGGGTGCAACGCCGCAATCATATATAGGTCCAGTGATTGGAAAATATTCCTGCGGGAGGCTAATCCTAGAAACATAATGATGGATGGATTCGATGTTCATTTCATGCGCTTGCATTGGGTGAAGCATCGCCCGGAAGCTAAGCCAATGGCCGTTCAGCCAAGTGTTGTTTATCATACTGGGTTAACGGGAGTTCATGTTATTGGCTCGGATATAAATATAGATTTTTGCGGAGAAACTGAAGGGATATTGGTAGAGTAGTGGCCAATAAGAAAATTAGCATAGTAATGGCCTATCACAACAGAGCCGACCTTCTGAGAACAACTCTGGAGTCTTACGAGCTTCTTTATTCAGATATAAAAGATTCTATTGAGATTGTAATCGTAGATGATTCTTCTGACGATCGAGAAGAGCTTACTGCGGTATTGGCGGACTTTAGTTTTGAATTCAAAACGGATTACTTAGATAGAAAAGATAAGGCAATTCGCAACCCCTGTGTGCCATACAATATGGCAATAAAAATGGCAGAGGGGGAATATGTTAATTTAACAAACCCAGAGAATGCACACTTGGGGCATATTGTCCAAGATGCATTGGCGAGGGCTTGTGAGGATAAATACCTTATTTACGCCTGCATGAACCTAAAAGTAAAGCCAGAAGATTACGCTAGCCTTAAGGGCCATCTGGGGCGCTACGTCGAGCCTGATCCAAGTCAAGCTTGGTATCAGCATAGTAAGTATAGCAATCGGCTGTTGCATTTCTGCTCGGTTATAAATCGTAAAAGATTATTGGACATTGGCGGGTTTGACGAACGCTTGGCGGATGGCTCTGGTTATGATGATAACGATCTAATACAAACTGTAGTAGGGTCTGGAATGGAGATAGAAAATATAGACTATCCATATTGCGCCCACCAGCCGCACTCCAGGAACTGGGATCAGGATAGCACGATGTACAACTTGACTATAATCAAAGATAAGTGGGGATTCTTCCCGATAAGCGCTTGGCGACTAGGGGCCGAGGCTAAGCAGCTTGAGGAAAAAAGGGCTCGGGGTGGAGCAGTTAATGACTTCATATTTAAGGTTTAGGCAATGAGCAAATTTAAAACGAACAACAGCAATCCATACTCTCCGCATAAGGCGGGGCACCACATGGATAAGATTCAGCAACTAAGAAATGGTGAGCAGATCTCGCCTTCCTTTATCCAGATAATGATGTCTGATTTGTGTAATGAAAATTGCTCATTCTGTGCATATAGAATGGACAACTATACCTCGAATAAGTGGTTTGGGGAGTATGATCCTATTAAGAAGATAATAAACAACAACCCGAAAAGGATGATCCCTTTCGATAAGGTTATTGAAACTATCGACAATTGCGTTGAGATGGGGATTAAGGCAATTGAGTTTACCGGAGGAGGGGAGCCTACGGTCCACCCCAACCACCGGGAGATATTCGAGCACGCCCTCAGCAAGGGGATTGAGGTTGGGTTGGTTACTAATGGGGTTATACTGCGGGAGGGCATGCTCGACCTTATTCCTAAGTTTAAATGGATTAGGGTTTCCGTAGATGCAGCTTGCTCGAAAACTTACTCTGAGATGCGCGAAGTCCCTGAGAATTTTTTTGATAAAGTTGTTTCGCACGTAGAGCAAATTGTAGCAGCGAAAAAAGCTTTTCGTTCCGATACTGTTATTGGAGTTGGCTTTGTGGTCACTAAAGAAAACTACACAGAGATAGGCAAGGGAGCAGAGCTTTTCCACGGGGTTGGCGTGGACAACATTAGGTTGTCTGCTGTTTTTCAGCCAGAGGATGCAGAGTATTTTGCGACGTTTTACGAGGAAGCGCGAGATGAGGCCAGGAGTGCCGTAGAAAAGTATGGCTCAAGCAAATTCAAGGTATTTAATTTGTTTGGGGACCGGCTTGGTGATTTGACGCAGAAGAATCCCGAGTATGAGTTTTGCGCATTCCAACAATTCCAGTGCATTGTCGGGGGGGACCAGAATGTTTATCGGTGCTGTAACACTGCGTATAACCCCGTAGGGTTCTTAGGATCGATTAAGGAACAGTCCTTTAAGGAGCTTTGGGAGTCTCGGGAGAAGCGAGGGCTGATCGAGAACTTCGATGCCCGAGGCTGTGAGAGGTGCATGTTCAACTCTAAGAATAGGTTCATAAATTACTTAATTGACGATGAGCCAGACCATGTGAACTTCGTATAGTCATGTGGCATCTAAGCAAAATACCCAAGAAGGCTCACTTTTACTGGGGGAATTCAATTCTTCCAATCGACAGATTTTTGTCTATCGCATCGTTCGCCGCAAATAACAGGGACTGGGCTGTTTTGATGCACCGGCCATTGGGTCTTGCCGAGGAGCTGGACACCTCTTGGGAAACTCACGAACACAAAAAGATTAAATCTTGCTCAACGGGAAATTGCTTTTGGGATGCCCTGTCTAAGTTGGATAATGTTGAAGTAGTTAAGCACGATTTTGATTTTTTGGGGGGCATGTCCGAAGTTCACAAATCTGATTTCTTGCGTTGGGAACTTTTGGCAAACGATGGGGGGCTCTGGAGCGATATTGATATTTTATATCTCCGCCCGATGGACGATGTTTACTTTAATGTAGCCGAGCCGTGCGTTGTTGATGTCGATGGATTTAAAGTCAGCTTGGAGCCGGATATTATTGCAGAGGTTTTTTGCGCGTCCTCCCTTGAGCACGGCGGCCCATTCAATTCTATTGGGTTTTTAATGTCATCCCCTGGGTCGGAGGTTTTTAAGGAGCTATGTAGGCTGAGGGATTTTACAATCGAGAAAGGAGGCGCGAAAACCCTCAAGCGCGATTACCAGTCCTTAGGACGCAAGCTTTTAGATCTAATGGTCCATCAGCACCCCTTTCTAACTGGCAGCCCCTCCTATAAAAAGGCGCAGCTTTCGTGGGGGGACACCGCAATTATTACTACGGATTTGCAGCTAGGGGCCTATGCGGAAGTGCCCTTGCCGGGGGGCATAAACATTCCAATGGATGTTGTTTACCCCTACGGAGACCATACTATACTTAAGGCCCTACGGCCTAATGATTACCAAAACTGGCTAATCACAGATAGAACAATTGGAGTACACTGGTACGGTGGGCATCCTAAGGTTGGTCCGATGATGGCGAGTTGGAATATGGAAAATTTAGACGACCTCCCCGCCTCAATCCTTAAAGATTTGATTTGCGAAGTAGTGTCTAAGCATAAGGACTATTTATTCCCCGCGCTGCCTTAGTTAGCATCGAATGATGCCAGACAACGAATCGACCTTAACTGTAGATGGGCTTACTAGCGACAGCGGTTCTCTTTCAGTTTTAAGTACCGTAGATAGCAGCTCGACTCTTCTGCCCGATGACCTTAAACTAACTCAGACAGGTTCGTCATATTATGGGCGCTTAGATACTGAATCTACGCCTGATTTTTCAATAGGAGCATCGGGAGATACAAAATTGATATTCGGAGGATCAGCCTTCCCCGTCACTAGCGGGCAGACAGTATACTTGGGCTCAGGAATTGACGCCACTGAAGCCAATGCGCGGATTAGCTTAATTGCTTGCACGGTAAAACAAATCCAAGTTTCGTCCAGTGCGGCCCCTGGGACGGGACAGAGCTTTGCTTACACCGTAATGAAAAACGGGTCTGCCGATAGCACCTTCACGGTAACCGTTTCAAATTCAAATCAATCAGGCAGCGTCACCAGTGGTACTGGAGTTTCTTTTAGTAACGGAGACTACATATCCGTCAAGTTGGTTACTAGCGCTGGCGCGGCTACTGCGCATCATAGTTTCTCTATTAAAATTGAATAGTTAGGGTGGGGATGAAAAGTATATTTAAAAATATCATAGTGGCCCTTGTGGGGGTCGCTTTCGCGTCGGATTATGCGTGGGCAGTCCAGGCAACGGCTCCAATCAGCGCGAACAACGGGGTTATTACATGTACCACATGTGCAACTGCGTCTAGCCCGACTAACTACGGAGTCGCAGTGGGAGGGGCTTCGCAAGCGCTGGGTTTCGTGGGCCCAGATTCTTCGAGCACCAAGTTTCTACGATCCAACGGATCCAGCACCAACCCATCGTTCGAAGCAATTACAGCAGGAAATATATCGGGCACCATGTCTCTTTCGAGTGGAGGAACGGGAGCCAGCCTCTCTGATCCCGGTGCCGACCGGATTCTCTTTTGGGATGACGGCGGAAGTACAGTCGGTTTTCTTGCAGATGGAAGTGGAATTTCGATTTCTGGAACGACGATGAGTGTCGATCTTTTGTCTTCGCAGCTAAACACTGGGAGCACCAACAGCAGTTTTAGTGGGTTGGAGTTTGCTAGCGGAGAGATGACTCTTCTTCAGGGTTGCGGAGATGGTGAAGTACTTAAGTGGGAAGAGGACGACGACACTTGGAAGTGCGCTTCGGATAACAATAGCGGCGGTGGTGGCGGTGGCGGTCAGCTTACCGAGGAGGAAGTCGAAGATTATGTAGGGGGCATGCTGGGGGGTACAGAGACGGGGATAACCGTGACATATCAGGACGGGACAAATGATATTGACTTTGTGGTTGCCGACCTGACTGTTGCCGGGGACAGCGGCTCTACGGCAATGACTCCGGGGGACACCTTAACTGTTGCGGGTTCAGGGACTGTGAGCACGGCCATGAGTGGGGACACCTTGACCATTACGGGAAGCGCACATACCACCAATACCAATCTTAGTGTTGAGGCAGTAGAGGATATCGTAGGTGGCATGTTGGATGGGACTGAGACTGGCGTTGCGGTTTCTTACGACGACGACGGCGGTGCGAACATTGATTTTGTGGTTGCCGACTTAACGGTGGCTGGCGACAGTGGCTCTACGGCAATGACTCCGGGGGATACCTTAACGGTAGCTGGGTCTGGCTCGGTTAGCACCGCCATGAGCGGCGACACCCTGACAGTCACTGGAACTGACAACAATACGACTTACTCAGCTGGGGATGGATTGGACCTTAGTACCACTACGTTTAGTACTGATCTAAAGAGTGGCAGCGGATTGGTAATTACGTCCACTGAATTGGATATCGACACCGACGTTATCCAAGCTAGAGTATCGGGCACATGTAGCGCGGGCAATTCGATCCGAGTAATCGCGGCTAACGGCACAGTTACATGTGAGGCCGATACTGATACTAACACAAATCAGCTCACTACTTTCACCCTGACAGGGGACTCTGGATCAAATCAAACTATCGAGCAAGGAAGTACTTTTGATATCGCTGGCGGGACCAACGCGACAACCGTGGTCGGTGCAACTGATACTGTTACGATCAACGTTGATGACGCATTTGTGGTTAATAGCGGCAACGACACAATGGCAGGAACCCTGACTGCTAAGGGCGTGACCCTATCCGATGGCGCTACCGGGCCGGGGCTGGTTAAAATCTTAGAAGATACGGATCTGGGCTCGAATTTTACGAGCATCACAGTGGGTAATATGGCCTCAGATGCGGCCTATATTTTGCCTACGGCTCTTCCTGATGCGAACAAGATCTTGCAGTCTACCGACGCCGGGGTTCTAAGTTGGGTCGCTGATACGGACACCAATACTACTTATTCTGCTGGAGATGGCTTAGACATAAGCGGTACCACTTTTAGTACGGATTTAAAAAGTGGCAGTGGCCTTGTTATAACGTCCACGGAGCTTGATATTGATACTGCTGTAATTCAGGCTAGAGTCTCGGGCACTTGCTCTGCGGGGAACTCTATTCGAGAGATCGCGGCGAATGGATCGGTAACTTGCGAAGCGGATACCGACACCAACACAAACCAGCTCACGACCTTTACGCTCACGGCTGATTCTGGATCAAACCAAACAATCGATCAGGGGAGCACATTCGACATAGCTGGGGGAACGAACGCTACGACTGTTGTTGGCGCAACGGACACGGTCACGATTAATGTTGACGATGCGTTTTTAATTAATAGCGGTGATGACACCACCTCTGGAACCATTACCGCAAAAGGGGTCACGGTAACCGATGGCTCTACTGGTCCCGGTCTAGTTAAGATTCTTGAGGACACAGATAACGGCACTAATTACGCTAGCTTTACTGTGGGTGCATTGAGTGAGAATACGGCCTATACGTTGCCCACTGCGCTGCCAAGTGGCAATCGAATTCTGCAATCTACCGATGCAGGAGTATTGAGTTGGGTTTCTGATACCGATACGAATACTCAGCTTACAGAAGAAGAGGTAGAAGATTTCATAGGTGGAATGCTTGGCGGGACTGAGACTGGCATTACCGTAGCTTATAACGACACTGATAACGACATTGATTTTGCGGTTGCGGACCTGACTGTTGATGGGGACAGTGGCTCTACAGCGATGACTCCCGGTGACACTCTTACTTTGGCTGGCGGGACTAATATAAGCACGTCCATGAGCGGGGATACTTTGACCATTACGGGAAGCGCGCACACCACCGATACCAATCTTACAGAGGAGGAGGTTGAAGATTTTGTTGGGACGATGGTCGCAGGCGGCACTGAAACAAATATTGCAGTAACATATACAGATGGAGGAGATGGTGCGGGTGTTCTGAATTTCGTAGTCGCGGATGCATTTCTGATAAACAGCGGCGATGATACGATGGCTGGAACCCTGACGGCAAAAGGCGTAACTTTATCGGATGGGTCAACGGGTCCGGGGCTGGTTAAGATACTCGAAGATACCGACCTCGGCTCTAACTTCACAAGCATTACAGTGGGCAACATGGCTTCAGATGCTGCCTATACGTTGCCTACTGCATTGCCGGGGGGCAATCGCATCCTGCAATCTACCGATGCGGGCGTATTGAGTTGGGTTGCGGATACAGATACGAATACTCAGCTTACAGAGGAGCAAGTAGAAGATTTCGTGGGCGGGATGTTAGGGGGCACGGAGACCAACATTGCAGTAACATATACAGATGGAGGAGATGGTGCGGGTGTTCTGAATTTCGTAGTCGCAGATGCATTTTTGGTAAACAGCGGCGATGATACAATGGCTGGGACGCTTACGGCAAAAGGTGTAACTTTATCGGATGGGTCAACGGGTCCGGGGTTGTTTAAGATTCTTGAGGATACGGACCTAGGCTCGAATTTTACAAGCTTTACAGTAGGGAACATGGCTTCAGATGCTGCGTACACCCTTCCCACTGCGCTGCCAGCCTCGAACAAGGTCCTGCAGTCCACCGATGCGGGGGTTTTAAGCTGGGTCGAGCAGTCCGGGTCCGTTACTGCAATTAACAACGCAACCGCGAACGAGCTGGTATCCATAGGCAGCACAACAACAGAGCTGGACGCAGAAGCAAACCTAACCTTCGACACTGACGAGTTGAAAATCGACGCCGATGGCTCGAATGATCCCGAGCTTGAATTTTCCTTGGATGGTGCTGCCGCTATATGGACTGTAGGAATAGACGATAGCGACAACGACCTATTTAAAATTGATAGCGGTGCTAGCCTAACCGACGATAGCGATTTTGAGATGGATTCACTGGGGAATGTTACTACAAATGGTGCGGTGACCACCGGCTGTACTGCTGGCAGCGGGGACTGTGGACTTACCTTAGTTGACAATACGGCAAATCCTGGTGGGAGTGCTCCGGGGACTGACGGGACTATCCTGCATACTAAGGCTGGGCTATTGTACGTTTTCCACGAGGGGGATACCTCGCCAGGTAACAGAGTCTTAACGGAGGCGGATGGCGGCGTAGTCGTTATGGCATCTTTCGATAATGGCTTGGGGATTAGCGCAAACTTTTATATGTCGATGGTTTCGTCTGACTCGGGAAGCACGAACGCGAGCACTGAAAAAATGTATGCGGCTGAAACAATTACAATTACAAAACTAGCCTGCGCAACTCACGGGGTCATGGGAAGCTCTAGCGGTAACGGAAGGACTGTATTCGTAGAGGACAATGGGTCTGATGACGCAGGCTGTAGTATCGCTTTTACCGATGGCAGCACAACGCAAGGCACAGATGCTTGCAGTACGGTAGTTACCGCAGGGCATACTATGCAACTACATTGGCCCGAAACGGGGGCCGCTCTAAATGTCGGCGCTTCCTGTTGGGTGTCTTATATAATGGGAGGTTAATGTAACATGAACAGAATATTTATTTATAATCTAGCAGCTTTTCTTCTACTTTTAGCTTTTAGCCAGCTATCATGGGCGAGCGATCCACATATTGAGCTTTGGCGATATGGTCCTGCCGGGTCCGATGACCCCGTCGAATGTTCATTAAGTTTAGTGTTTTCTATTTACCCCGATGAAACATTAGGGGAATTTTGTTACTGCAAGAAAATAGTCGAGGGGGAGGGCGCTGTTTACAAATGGTGTCAGATAGACGGAGGCGCGTGTGGGACTTCGGCGAGTTGCGATTAGTGTTCTAGCTTTAGCTTTATTGTTTACGCCGTCGCATGCGGTTGTGATAAAATCGGGAGGAGCAGCCGCTGGTGTTTCCTCAGGGGATTGGAAGCCTTACACCTGGGTGCCAGATTTTGTTGCTATTTGGAGCTTGGATGAGGGGACAACCAGCGCCCGCGAAAACAATCCACTCACATCCTGTGGGAGCAGCTGTGATCTAACTCCTGTCGCCGTAGATCAAGACACCAGCTCGTATAAGGAGGGCTCCGCCTCTGCCGTGATGACAGCTGCTTCGGGTAGCCTAAATGCCACAAACCTTCAGTGCGATGCAGACAATGACGACTCTGATAGCTTAGATAATTGCACGGCACTTGATATATCTTCCGGCAACTTGTCTTGGGGTGGTTGGTTTAACCTAAACACCCAGCTTGCCCAAGCTGGGGTTAGCGGGCCTAGTGATAACTACGTTCAAATATTAGGGACATACACGGGGGGCTCTAGTGACGACGGATATGGCTTATTTTATAACTCACAAGGTTTCCAAGCCGTATACCATTGCGTTATGGACGGCAGCAAAGTGGCAACTACCGTTTTTGCGAATACTGCAATTACTAGCGATATTTACGATGCGACGTGGCATAGCACTTGGACATATATTGCCTGCACATACAATGCATCAAATAATAGACTTGATTTTTATTATCGCGATGCGGGTGCCCCTGCCGGTTCGGGCAACTACATTACCAGCGTTACCGCACTAACTTCAAGCTCTGCTAACTTCCGTGTGGGAACGACTCAAACTGACAAGCTGCAAGACTTCAATGTGGACGATTTATTTGTAGCACAGAAAGCGCTCACGGCTACGGACATTTGCCGCATTTGCTCTTGCGGCGCAGATGGCAGCGCCTGCAGTTGCCTCGCCCGCAGTCCGGCGTCTTATGTGAGCATCGGGAGGAACGCTGCTTGCGGGGATTGCACATTGCCAGATTGCAATAGTTCTTTAGCGGGAAGCTGATACTCTTATAAATAAACCATCGAAGATTTGTCGGATAGGTTTCTTTCTAGTAATATAAAAGACGGAGTACTAAAGAAAGTTAGAGATGATTAGAAATGCCGAAGTGGTCGATAATAGTTTTAACAACACCCAACAGGTACAAAAGTTCTTTCACTAGAATTATAGACGACTTGACCAGCCAAGCAGATGGGTGGAGCGTAGAAGTGCTTGGCCTGTATGATAACAAGTCACAGCCCCTGGGCCAAAAGAGAAACTCTGCCGTGGCCGCATCTTCCGGCCAATATATTTCCTTCGTAGATGATGACGACGAAGTTAGCCCAAAGTACGTCAGTTCGGTTATGGGCGAGCTGATGCGGAACAACGGAACTGAAGTCGTGTTCTTCGATCAGATAACTCGGGAGATTGATCACAATAGGGAAGTCTATTGCACGTACAGTCCTGTTCTCCCTACGGATGCAATAACTCAACTCGACGAAAACGGGGCAGAGCTTCGCAAGCTATTAGTCCCCCACACGGCAGTATGGAGACGAGATTTCTTCGAGCGGTTTGAGTTTGGCAATGAAATGCCAGAGGACATGATCTGGAGTCAGAAGTCAAACCCTGGCCTTAGGAAGTGGTCTCATATAAAGAAGCCTTTGTATTTCTACAATTTTTGCCCCTCATTTAGCGAATGGGAGAGGAAGGACATGGACACCCCCAATGCTCATGAAAAAACCTTCGATGCTTTGACTAGTGGGAAAACCTTTTCCTTCTAACGCCCTGCAATTTAGTATAATTTTAACCCATGGCATCACAAACAAGATATGAAGCTGGGACAACCGCTAAGTTCAGTGGAACAATTAAAGATCACAATGGAACGGCTATACCGCTCGCTAAAATTGCTACACTTACCCTGCGGCTAACTAGCGCCAAAACAGGTACGGTGATAAACAGCAGAAGCGCGGATGGGACCAGTACTGGAACAGGAGGGGCAAACGCCCTGAACTCAGGCAACGTAACAGTGCATTCCACCTCGGGCGCAATGACTTGGAATATCCGAGATGCGGATACCACCTTGGAGGAGTCTGGACTAGATTCAGAGACCCATGTCGCTGAATTCGTTTGGACTTATAGCCACACTGACTTCTCTGGGACTCAAACCGGGCGGCATGTTCACAGGTTGCAATGTCGCAACTATTTAATGCTTTGCTCGTTTGAGGATATCAAGCAAATGGCGGGCAACATCTCGGATGCACAGATGCCTTTAGTCGAGCTGTTGATTGAAGGGTTTACGGATCGAGTCGAGAAGATCACGAACAGGAAGTTTAAGAAGGCTACCGGGATAGCCGAAGTGTTCTCTCCGCGATTTTCAAAGTGGCATTATAGAGTGAAGCGGTATCCTATTGACTCGATCACGAGCATAGTGGAGGACCGGCTAGGTGTATTCTCGGGGGCAGGCGCTGATACCATGAATACCGATGACTACTCCTTCGACGGCGAAACTGGCTTGATTAAACTGAGGTTTCGTCAGTTTTACGATGGGGTAAATAGTGTTCAAATTAATTACGCTGGGGGTTTGGCGGAAGAGGCTGGGGGAGTCCCTGCCGATCTTAGGCTGGCAGCTACTCGCCAAGTAACGTTTTGGTTCCAGAGGAGAAATCAGATTGGCGTATCTCAAGTTTCTGTTAGCAGGCAGGGCTCAACGCGGGTTAGTGACCCGGAGGAGTTTTTGCCAGATGTCGCTCGGGTCATTGATGACTACATGCCCAAGTACGCCTGATCGGGATAATGTCTTTATTTAACATAGAGTTAGAAAGCACCGATCTTCTTGACCGGCTGGAAAAAAAATTGTCGGATGGGGCAGGTGGTTCTCGCGATTTCGCTCGGAGCGCCGTGCTTCGCCAGCACATGTCTGCACAGAGCAAGCACCTCGAACGCGCAATAAGAATGAAGGCTCCCAAGAAGGGAGGGCATTATCTTTCCAAAAACGTGAAGGTTAAGCCGGGCTATAGCAATTCTGCTCCTTATGCTAGCTTTGTTATTCACGCCAAAGGTTCAGCTGCAAGATACTGGATTCAGAGAGAGGCTGTCCCTGCCGAAACAACTGGAAGCAGGAAGTACCACCCCTGGATAAGCGCCAGACCGCTGAAGTGGCTATACGTTCCCCCTAGAAGCTCTCCAGTTTTTCGCTTAGTTCAAGGCTATGATAAACGGGGGCCAAATTCCAATTCCCAATCCTTGGCTCGCAGGGCAGGCTATCCGTTTACTACATTTGTTCATAATAAAAGTATGCCAGGCAAGGGCACTGTTTGGGGTTATCGCGGCAAGCGGGATTATAAAAAGAAGCGCGACGGGAAGGTTTTGTTTTTCGCAGAAAGAAGGGTTAAGGGGGGGCAGGCGCATCCCGAAGGCCGATATATCAGGCCGTCAATTATGTCCAGGGACGAGGCTATGCTAAGATCAATAACAAACGCTTGGATGAAGTATTGGAACGAGAGGACGGGTAGCCGGAAGGCTAAATAGCAATGGCAAGTGTTAGACAAACAGCTATAGACACAATTGTGTCCAATTTAAGCAACATCACTACTGCGAACAACTACACCTACGATGTGGGCGCCGATAGGGTTTACCGGCAAGCGGATAATCCAGCGATGATGCCTACCCCTTCGATTATAATTGTGCAGGGCGAAGAAAATATTGATAGGCAATATAGTGATCTTTACGAGTGCGCGCTTGAAGTCATTGTTGGGTTTGTGGACAACTACAACGGAACTGACCCCGAAGGTCAGGGGAATCTTTTCTTAGCAGACATCCAAAAGGCCATTGGCCGGGAGTTTGTCATTATCGCTACTCCTTATGGAGGGTCGGAGGCGGGTACATCTACGGTTCAGCTTACGGAACAAAGCAACACAGTAACAATTAGCAGTAGCTTGCCAGGTTATATTCTTGGCGAAATTGTTTTTGAGATGCGCTACCGGCGGCATATCATAGACCCGAATAGAGTTTGAAAGTTCATTGGGTTAATACACCTAAAGGTAATCCCCTTGGTAACCACGTAGGTTACTCCAAGGCCAATTCTCGAATGATGAAGGCGCTCGGGCAGATATGCGAGCTGGATGAAGAAGCCGAGATAGCTGTGCATTTCTTGGCTCCGCTGTGGTTTTCTCCGATAGAGGGCAAAAAGAATGTGCTATTCACCATGTTCGAGTCTGAAGATGATGACTACTACTTGGACATGCCCGATGGCTGTGACTTAATAGTAACGCCATCTGAGTTTTGCAGGGGGATATTCGAGAGAATTACTGACGTGCCTATTCAGGTTTGCAACCTGGGGGTAGACCCTAAGGTGTTCAAGTATAAAAAACGAAAAATCCCCGAAGCCGGGGAGAAGTTCCGGTGGTTATTTTTGGGTGCTCCAAATGCTCGAAAGTATTCCATACTGGAGGAAGTTCACCGAGCTTTTCTTTCGAAGATATCCAATGTTGAGCTTTATCTAAAGACCACAGGGGCAGACATCGACGGGGGCCTTAAAGAGATTGGAGCTTCTCGCGTAGATATTGAAGGGGATAACGAGATTATCCGTAGCGGTAATTGGACTGTGGACAATAGGTTTTTACCTACCTCGGAACTGGTGGATCTGATACATAGCGCTCATGGCTTTATTGCTTTGCACATGGGCGAGGGCTGGGGGCAAAATTTGCTGGAGGCGATGTCTACGGGAATACCCGCCGTGGTCTCTGACTATAGTGCTACACAGGAGTTCGCCAACAAAAATAACGCTTTCCCAGTTCCCGTGAGGGTGGAGAAGACGGAGATAGGGATAGGGAAAAACTCAATTGATCAGCTGGTCAAAATTGATGCCGCCGTGCCAGATATCTTTAGAGCGATAGATCAAATAAATGCAGTTATGACTGACTATAGGGCCGCTCTCAAAGTTGGGAAAAAAGCTCATAGGACAGCGACTACGAAAACATGGGGAAAATCTGCGTATAAGCTAAAAAGCATACTCAAAAAGCTTGATTCCCCTCGGTGATAGACGTAGTTTATAATTAATCAACTTCCTGCCATAAGGCAGAATAGGGGCATAATAATGGCACAACAACCAAACCTATCTAGAAAGACTTTAATCGTTGCTGGCACAGAGGCGGTTAGTGGGGAAGACGCAATTGCAAAAGCTTCACCATTTATCACCGCAGGCTCGACCAACCCGGCTTCAATGGCTTTTCTGGCTTATGATGAGATAAATCCGCTTTCCGTGGATTTCAATGTGGTGGACACCTCTCCCGTGCGGGCATCGCTAACTCCGCAGAAGCAGCTTATTGGGCGCAAGCTAGTCAACATTCGCCCTAAGACGATGTGGATGAACAGCCCCGGAGTTGATTTTGTAAATCTCACGGATAGCCCCGCAAATAATTATCCTCGAGACGATTCTGGCTCACCTGGCGCAAACCCCGAATATACTACTACTGCAGGTTCGGATCATGATTATTGCGTGGTCACTAATACTGGAACAAGCGTAACTACAGGGGACACTTCAGGGCATGCCCCGTTTTTCGGCTCTCTTCTTCGAGCTTGTGGCCTCAAGCAAGTAAATGAGTTGAGCGCTTCAGTTGTGTATACGCCGCGCTCCTCGTCTTTTGAGACTGCAACCGTTTACGTTTATGCCGATCAGATTCTCCATAAGAGCACTGGATGCGTAGGTACCTTTACCTTAGCCGGGACTGCTGGTGAAGGTATCGAATTGATGTTTGATCTTCAGGGGAACTATATTGCCCCCACTGGAGCAAATACACAGCCTGCACTCAGATACCCCGCAGACAATAAGAAGCTGATGAACTTTTCTCGGGCGACTATTGAAAAATATGCGTCAGCTGGCGATGCGGTGGGTTATCAAGGCGGTAGCTCGAGCGAAGGCCCAATTATCAGAAGCTTTAACTTCGATGCTGGGGTTACGGTAACCGAGCGAGGAGACATCAACTCGGCGGAAGGATTGAAGGGATTGTTCGTTACCGACCGTGCTCCTACCTTGGATCTCGTGGTGGAAGTTGAAAACCGATTGGCGTCAAGTGGTGCAAGCCCTGGCTTTAACCCCATTCAGGATATGTCTGACGCATATACCCACAATATTGTATTCCAGCATGGTGGCACCGCGTCCTCGGGAACGGCCCATTCAAAAACTAAGTTCACATTCCCCGAGGCCCAGCTAGTCGATGTTCAATACGGCGATGATTCGGGTATTCGTACATACAACTTGAGCTACTCCCTAACCGCCGTAGCTGACGATGGCGAGTACAAGATCGAGACTGGCAACCCAGCAGATGCTGCGGCGGCTTCCTAGCCTTAACAATTAAATTAGTATGCAATAATAAAGTAGGCCACTTGCAAAAAACTGTGAGTGGTCTACTTTAATTATTAGCAATTAGCTTAGAGGAGATAGTAAATGTTTTTGCCAGAGGGACTAGAACTAGAAGAAGACAACAGCAGCCTTGTTGATTGCAAGGTTCACCAAGAGGAAGACGACGGCCCAATTTTTACCGTCAAGGTTCGGATTCTCCCCGTTCGTGAGTACCGCAAGATTTTTGCAAAAATGCAAGGACGCGATACGGGCGGTTTCCGTTCTAACAACTCGGCTCAAGACAAGGTTGATCGAGACTATTTAGAGAAGGTTATTAAGGGGTGGAGCGGGCTTACCGTAACTAACTGGAACGCCCTTTGCCGCGATGGTAAGAAGATTGGCGGAGAAAAAGCTGCGGCCTTCACGAAGAAAAAGGAAGAGATTCCTTTTAGCCAAGACGCTTGCTTTTATCTTTATCGGAACACTTGGCCTCAAGATTTTGGCAACAAGGTCTTTGACCTTCTTCAAGACGGAGCAGCTGAGGAAGAAGAGTACGAAGAGGATTTAAAAAAAAGCTAGAAGAATTTACGTTAGCAGTATATCGGCCTAAAGTGCCGAAATCGTGCGAAGATTGTGCGAGAGAGCAGAGATTCAGGCCAGACCCTGAGCTCTGCTTTTTTGTTGACCAATTGCCATACGAGCAGTGCCCCTTCACGCTTCTTGGCGGGAACGGGATGCTCACTCAACTGTATTCATTTTGCTCAATGTCCGTGGAAAAGCACGAGAAGACTGAAGAGATGGAGAGCGCAGGACCCGCGCCGCTAGCCCAAGGAGGGCGTTCTCGCGCTAGGCCTAAGGGCCCGAAGAAAATTGAGTATTATGTTTCAATAGAAAAGTTCAACTGGGCGTGTAGCTTATTCAATGTTCCCAAGGACAAATATATGGAGGCTCTTGAGTGGGCCTCTTTCTTTAGCGCCAAGGCAACCGAAGCCCCGAAGTCTGCCCTCCAGGAGCTAAGAAAAGAGCGCTGGGGGTAGCTCTATATTCATACACCACAACAGTTAGTTTAATATACAGGGGCGTCAACCTACTTTGGTGCGCCCCTTTTTATTATGGCTAAAAAGACCGACGAAATAAAAATTAAGGTTACTAGCGAGACCAAGGTTGCGCGCAAGGGGATCGCAGACTTAGCGAAGCGGCTTAACCAGCTGGAGAAGCAGGCGGCCCGTGCCGGGGTAGCTATGAACAAGGCAAGCGCAAGCCAAGCTAGTAACGCAGCGTCAATGGCTCGGGTAGATAAGGTTTATCAAAAAGCAACGCAGAGCATGATTACTCTATCCTCCGCGCTACGAGGAATATCAAATGAATGGATGCGCGGATCCCGGGCCTCCAACTTGGCACTAAGGGGATTCCTTAAAATTTCGATAGGTGCCCTAAAGGCGGCACAAGGAGTGCGGGCCTTGGGGAGGGCCTCAAGGGAAGCTGCAAAATCAGGTCTGAGGCTTGTTTCGATATTCGCAAGGAATGCGGCACAGGGAATGCAAGTGTTCGGCAAGGCGGCGAAAATGCTGGGAGGATCAGGGCTCAGGAATCTTTCGATTGGGATGCGAAGTTTCGCAAGGGCCTTAGCCTCTGCCGGTAGGGCGGCAAGAGAAACTGGAGGAGCGGGGCTAAAAAATCTTTCGATTGGCATGCGAATGCTCGCAAGGGATGCATCTTCAGCTGCGCGTGGGTTGAAAAATCTGGGAGTTACTTCTTTTAGCATGGCGGCCCAGAGGGCGGCGCAAAGGGGGCAGGCCTTAGCTAAGTCATTGGAGAAGATTTCTTTCTGGTCAAAAGCAATTGGAACCAACTTGGGAGATAAGGCAGCGCGAAGCCTTAAGTCTTTCACTCAGGGGATGAAGAACGTTATTAGCGGCGCGGGTAGGGGCGTTGGCAATATACTCGCGCTTCCCGAGCTTGCTGCACATCTAAAAAAAGAAGGCCGTGGAGTAGCCGCTGCTACCCGCAGAATGAAAGAAAACTTGATGCTCATAGGATGGGCCGCTGGCGTTTCCTTTGGTCAGGCGATTGTGCGTATAAAAAACTTCGGAAGGGCCGTGGCAGAACTGGCTGGCCGGGGCTTTGGCAGGGCTAGTCAGGCAATTAAGAGCCTTGTAGCCACGATGGGGATTCTTGGGGGGCAAGGCTTCGGCAGGGCTGGCCAAGGACTTAGGAGCTTCATAGATACCGTTGGTGCTCTTGGCGGGAAAGGTTTAAGCAGGGCTGGGCAAGGACTTAAGGGTCTTGCCGCCACGATCGGATCTCTTGGCGGGCAACGCTTGAGCAAAGCTAGCCAAGCGATGCGCAATTTTGGGGTATCTGCAAAACAAGCAATCCCCTCCGTTGCACGCATAACGCAGAATGTCCAAGGGGTTGTAACTTTACTAAAAATAATGAACCCACTCGCGGGCAGGAATCCTTTTAAGAACCTGGCTGCAGGCGTGAGCAACTTTGGGACTCGAGCAAAAGCGTCCTTCGGGCAAGCTATTGCCCAGCTTAAAGAGTTCATAAGGGTGGGCTCGAAGGCTGCGGCCATGCCAAGCACAAGCGGGAAGTTTGAACTGGGGGGGCGCACATTATTCACTGCGGGCAGCCCCCTGAACAATACGGCCAAGTCCGCCAGTGCCGCTCAACGTTCGCTTAATGGGATGCGTGCGGCGCTTGAAAGTACTGGCCGGGGCTTCCGCGTAGCTGGGGTTCAGGCAAGAGCATTCTTTTCCGTATTTAAATCCTTCGACCCATCGGCATTAATGAGTAACTTAATAGCCATTCCGAATAGAATATCTTTTGCATTTTGGAAATTGAATAACATGCTCTGGCTTGTGCGGCGAGGAGCAACAGCGGCCACGAATGTCGTAAAAACGCTAACGGCTGGCTTTGCCGATCAGATTCAAACCGCAGAAGAATACCACAGGATGAGGCTGCCAATTGACATGCTGAAGCAATTGCGCGTCGTTGCTAAAATGACAGACGCCAGCATGTCCGAAGTTCAAGTTATTGTAAAGAACTTAAATCGAAGCTTGGACAGAGCTGCAGTGGGTGGAGTAAACCGCTACAACACAGCCTTAAAAACAATCGGCGTGGATATGGAAAATGTTCGTGCGGGCACGGTGGACGCATTTACTGTAATGAAAAAGCTGGGTGCATTCATGGCGGCAACGCCTCCGTCGAGCCCGATTGCAACCGAGGTCATGAGCGTCCTGGGTGGTAAGGGCGGCTTCCGAGGGGCTCCCGTTTTCTCTTTCTTGGCAAGGGACGATTTCCCAATGCTGATCGCCGCTACTGAGCAGTTGGGTTTAGAGCTTGGTAAAACAAAAAAAGAATTCAAAGCGGCTGTAGATACTGCTCACGAAATTAAGATTGCTTTCACTTTTGTTTCCACATTATTCGACGGATTTATAAACCAACTAAACTTGGGCATGGGGCCATCGGTCCTAAGCGCACTTAATCTAATTAAGTCAATGGCTCTTCAAATTCGGATTGCAGGGAAAAGCATCTCTGGCGAGGACGGATTTTTCCAAATCATAGGCAGGGATATAGGTGCTAAGTTTTACGATCTAGTATCCCAAGGTTCGGCCAGGTGGTCTCAGTTTGTTAGGGAGATACAAAACACGGACAACATGCGAGCCTCCCTGCGGTCCTTGCTAAAAGATGTTGGCGATGAGTTTGGCTACTGGTCTGCAAAGGTAGGCATGACGATGTTGGCCCTCGGAGGAGATGCAGGGGTAGCTTTCGGAAGAGGATTCATAGATGGCGTGAAGGACTACCTTGCTGAGAACCCGCTAGCTCAAGTGCTAATTGGTGCTCTGGGGGGCATGGCTGTGGGCTCTCTGCTGAAGGGATCTATAAGCATAGGTGGGGCGATGAAGGCTGCTGGTGCCGCTGCCAAAGGCGCTGCCACGGGGGGTGCTGCCGCTGCGACGGGGGGTGCTGCCGGGGGCCTCTCCTTAGCCAACGCTGCTAAGACCACCACTGCTGCTGCCACCACAACCGCCACCAAAAGTGTCGCAGGCGCAGTCATCGGGACAGGTGCAATGCGAGTCTTGAGTAGTAAATTTTTAACAATGCTCGCTGGTGGAATCATAGTGCCCATGGTGATGGATGGGCTTACCATGCTTGGTAAATTTAGCGGCGGAGTCGAAAATGTGGCTTACGTTGTTAGGGATGGCGCGGTGACAGTAGGCAAGTATCTGACCATGGGCATTTCTATGATTATTGAGGGCGCTTTTTCTTCGGTAGCAGGGATTATTGAATATGGAGGTACTGGCGCAGTTGCATTGATGGCGGGATTAGGTGCCGCAATTGCGGGCGTTGTCTGGGGTGTTTTGCAGGAGGCTTGGACCTATCTGCCCGAAGCTCTTTCGGTAGAAAGCATGGGCCTAATAGGAGGAGTGAAGCAAAACGAAAGAGATGCCGCAGCGGCTTCTGATAAGGCACTCGGAGATAAACTAGGCCTAAAACAAGTTCCAAGTGCCCAGGTGGACAAGCTCGGAGTCCTGGCTGGGATGCGAAGAGGGGCAATGCCAACGGGCTTACAGTATAGTGACGAGGATCAGGCTAAGATTGAGGACGAGCGAGATCGGATGAATGACGTAAAGGCAAGCATTGATCAGATGGCTGCTTACTCCCAAGAAAACCTAAACAGAAAAAAAGCGGAACTAGATCTTGAAATGGCCGCACTTGAGGCCAGAAGGGCGGCAGGGGAAGATGTTGCGGCAGACGCAACCGCACTTGACGCGGAGCTTAAGCTCGCCGAACTTACAGATTTCCAATCCCAACTCCCGGTCCTTAAGGAAAACATTAGGAAGGCAGTTGCAGACGGCTTCACAGACGGCGTCACCGATCAGACAATTATAAATGATTTAAATACTCTTTTTGGAGATGTCATGTCGGGTCCCGAAGGAAATATTTTCACAGGAGGCATAGCCGGGGGGTACGAAAAATATTCTCCGGAAACGGGGCAGGAAATCGGTGCTTTTTTCGACTTCGTATCGGGACTAACTAAAGAGAACTTTGACCAATCGGAACTCGATACGGCAGTTCAAAATCTAATAAATAGAACAAGCGCGCATGCTGAAGGGCATGAGATTGCGACAACAAAACTACAAGCTTTTTCGCAAGCTCTTGCTGAAGCCAAATTTGCTGAGAAGCTCGCAGAGGGCGGTGCCTTCATGGGGCTTGCGATAGAGAACAGATTTGGCGCCACTGGGGGTTCGGGTGAAGGGAACTTCATGACCAAGAAAGGGCTCAACCAAGCAATGGCCCTAGCGAAGCAATCCCCAAACCCTGAAGACATAGGTGCGCCAACCAGCTCGCCGCTTTCTCAGGGAATGGACAACCTAATTAAGTCAGCTTATACGAATGAGCTAGCCGGGGGAATTACAAAACTAACTTCCGAATCCGAGAAATTAACTGCAGCTGCAACAATGCAATCAGAAGCCTTCGAGGAATTAACTGATCAAGGCTATAGTTTAAGTGAGGCTCAAGCCATAGTTGCCGAACAGCAGCTGAGGAGTACCCAAGCAACAAACTTGGGAATTTTAGCAAGGGAGGCTAAGGCGAATGGCGACGAGGCAGAGGCCGAAAGACTGAAAAAATTGGCTGCCGCATACGGAGAGCTTGCCATTGCAAAAGGTCGGGCCAATGTTCGAATTAATAGAGATGGGGAGGCCGCAGAAGAAGAGCTAAGGAACGCCATGGAGGCTCAAGCTATCCGTGAACGATACGGGGTGGGCTTCACCTATGGAGATCTCCTCCCGGAAAACCAATATTTCGATACATACAGAATGGACGAAAGTGATCGGCAGATGCAAGCCGACAAAGAGATTGCACTCTTGGGGGTAAATGATCCAACGCAAAGGGATGCAAAATCCCGGCTTATCGATTACCAAAATGAACTAAGAAAAACAGCCGAAGAATCAAAACGAGCCTTTGCCGAAATGTCAAATGACGTATTCATGCTCGGAGGCATAATAGAAAATAGCTTAAGCAAAGGTATCGATGCACTATTTGAGGGGGATTTCGACAGCTTACTTAGAGCTCCCCAGGAGATAGCTAAGGACTTTGGGAAAACTTGGTTCAAGGCCATCCTTAAAGATAAGCTAAAATTCCTAGACATACCGATCAAGGCTAATTTTTTCGAGCTAGGGAAAAACTTCCAAACTTCATTGTCCGATGGGGGCGCCAAGGCCGCCAAGGAGATAAGCAAGGAGTTTGGCAAGACTGGGATTGCAGACATCACGGACTCCAGAAAAGTTGCAAGAACTGCTAGCACTCTTGGTGGGGCAAACGAAGGCCTGTCCTCCAGCATTGATTCTCTCGTGGATACCCTTGGCAGCTTTGCCAGCGCCTTCGCAGACGGGTTTAGTTCTATGCTTAGTTCAATTGGGAGCGGCATCGCAAATTTCTTCGGATTTGGGAGCAGCCAAGGACCTTCTGCTGGCGAAACAGCCGCAGCCGCAATAGGGTCTTCGGCGTCTTCGGCGGCGACGACTCTCCTGACGGGCGGTGCAGGAGGATCGGCCCCGCAGCAGACCTACGGAGTAGGCGGTAATTCCGTTGGCCCCCCGATCCAGCACACCTACGGAGTAGGCGGTAATTCTGTTGGCCCCCCTGCCCCCGGCGGCGCTTCTGGCGGCAGCCCTATGGCGGGCATTGCGGGCCCGCTCGTTGGCGGTCTGGTGTCAACGGGGACCGGCGTTATTGGCGGATACATGATGGACAGCGATGACAAAGTTCATCAAGTAGGTGGTCAAATATTAACCTATGGCGGTGCTGCTGCGGGTGCTGCTGCGGGCGTTGCGGGTGGTGCAGCGGCTGCGGGGGGTGCCACTCTTGGTGCCAGTCTTGGCGCAGCCGCTGCTGCAGCAGCCGTTGTAGTTGCTGTAGTTATTTTAATCGCGGCAATTGTCATGGCGGTTATGCAAATGATGAAGACGGCTAAAACTGCTTCAGAAACCGCTCGTAAACTAGTGCGCCAGCGCGTAAAGGACTCTGAAGTTATAGAGCAAATAGCCCTCAGGAATTCTGCAACGGATGACGATGCATTCCAGCCTCAAGGCGGTCGCTACTTTGGTGCGGGCGGCAAGGCAGGCAAGGTGATGCTGAGTAAGTACATTAGAAGTTTGGGGGCGGAATCGGTTCCTATGAGTGCGGGGGAGGCAAAACTACAACCGGGGCAGACCTATGAAATAGAAGAAGGGCATGTGAATTCTGCGGGTGATCAGATGGCTCCGGGCGCTGGCGGTGGCCCTGGCGCGTCAATTGGGGCTGGCGCTGGTGGGGGCGATGGCCGAGGTATTCTTAATAGAACAGTTGTAATTTATGATGAAAATGGGAAAGAAGTAGGTAGAGTTTTCCAATCAACTCAAGATAATGAAGGTTACGCACAGTACAATGCCAATGTCTCCGCAGGGGGAGAAGGCTCTGAAGGAGTAGATTTCTTCTTGCCTCCAATGACCCCAGAGGCTCAGGCTCAGGCGAATATTGACGGCGCGCCTATTTATATTCCGATTACGACAGATAGGGCTCGTGGCGGCGGTGGTGGTGAGGATACGCTAATGGAAGTTGGCCATCGCGTTATTTACCCCGGTGAAAACTACGGGATTGTTGGAGCAGGAGAAGGTGCATCTTCTAGCGCTGCTGCTGCCGGTGGAGCGGGTAACATATTTGGCTTGCGTGAAATTATGGACAAAGGAATTTCTGGTCCCGGTACCGTATCCGCGCTTAGGGAGGGTAGAGAAAAAGACGCTGGCCGGGTTGTTGCTTCTAATTATTTTAGGGCTGGCGGCATGAACATGGGGGGCACAATCGAGCGGGAATTGATTGAGCAAAACAAGCAAGACCTAAGAGACATCGCAGCGGAGCAGGGGATGTCCTATATCGACATACTAAAAGACTTACCTGCGGTGCTAAATGCTGCCGTAAAAGAATTTGAAAAACTCGGGGATGTCGCGAACATGTCCGCGAAGAAGATAGAAGCGGCAGGTGCAATTTCCCTAATTGATGCCTCGGTGATGTTCGCAGATGCTATATACACAGCAGGCGCAATAATTGAAGAGGCCTTAGAAGATGGTATTCAAGGAACCGCTCTTGTCCTTCGTGCTGTTGAGAACGAAAAAGGAGAGAGCTTCTGGGACACCTTAACTGAAGATCAACAAAATCGTGCAATGCGAGACGAGGAATACGCAATTAAGTTGTCTGAGGCGGGTTACCAGAAAGGCTTTAATGAGGTAGATGAGAACCGCGTTGCTCGCCTAATCCCTGCCGCCAACGCCTCTATGGAATTATCAACTGCCGCCCTCGATGCAGCTGCTCAAACCTCGGCAGGAACTTTCGCGGATGCTTGGACCAAAGCCGCTGAAGAAATTGCCAAGGGTCTTTCTGATGCGTTCAAATCCCTGATGAACGAGCAATTCTTGGAGGGCCTAATGTCGATGGTCTTCTTGCCCGTAACTGAAGAAATAGAATTGCTTCGAGAAGAGGGCGTGGACTGGAGCGATCCTGAGCAAGCGGGATCGGCCAGCCAAAGAATAACTGACAAGACCATGGAGTCAATTGGTGGCTTAGAGGCATTAAAGCCAGCAATCCTCGCAAACGCAAAAGCGCAACGAGAGTACGACAGAGTGACCCGCGTGGCCCTAGGGCTTCCTTCGAGAGAAGCAGAGCCCTTCATGAAGGCAATGGATGCGATGAAGGATAGCACATTGAGCCTAGCCGAAATTTGGCGCAACTTGCGGCATGCAATCGGCGCGGCCTTAATGAGCATGATAGATGATGCTGCGGGCGAGTTGCTTGGCAAGATGCTGGAAGGGGCCCTTGCTCCATTGACCAACCTCTTTGAGGAGATGTTTAATAACGACAACAAGGAGGCTGGTTTCTTGAATTTCATGGCACAGCTTCCTATGGCCATGGAGGAGGTAGGCGAAAACCTTGATATGCTTATCTTAGGCTACAAACTTTGGGCAAAGGAAAGGAAGAAAATAGAGGAAGATTTAATTGAAGCTGGCCTATTGCCAGATCCTGAAGTTGAAGCTTGGCTTGGCTATCTAGATGAGTTTAAAACGAAATTAAACGATAGCCTTCAAAGCGGGATTGCGAACGCATATTCTAGAATGGTGAACAACCCCGAACTTAGCAGGGCAGATGCTTTCGAAGAGATGGGTCGAGCATTGGAGAGGGAAATCTACTCCTCTATGCTAGATGCAATGATTAAAGCTGCAATAGCTGCATCCGCCTTGTCTAGGATATTCGAACAAATTGGTGCCTTGATCGCACAGGGAATAGCTAACGGGTTCACCGATGGGATGTACGGGGCGCTTAAAAATCTAGCGGAAGCGGCTGTTTATGAGGCGGAGCTTGTCGGGGATGCCGTTGAATACGTGATGGGGCTCTTTGCAGAAGGCGCTTATAAAGTAGAAGAGTCTTCTGTCGCTAGCGCCGAACAGTTAAGCAAAACGTCTTGTGCGCTAGAGTATCGATCCGCTGAGCAAAGGGCGGGCGTTGCAATTCTAGGCAGCTTGGGCCGAGAGGGCAATGTATATGGCGGCGTAGCGATGCCCAGCGCCCCTAGGACGTTTACCCCATCCAGCGGCGGGAACACAGGCGGCGGGAGCACAGGCGGCGGGAACACAAGCGGCGGGAACACGGGTGGAAACACGGGTGGGAACACGGGTGGGAACACGGGTGGGAACACGGGTGGGAACACGGGTGGCGGAGGTGGACCGGGACTTGGGCAAGGAATGTCCTTCCCGGAATTCATGAATAACTACAGCAATACTCCGCAAGGGGAGAGATCCGATAAATATTCATGGGACGATCCTGTTGCGTTCATGGCGGAATATGGACTCCGCAGCAAAAGCGATATTCCGTTGGAGCCAGTTGATCCAGCGTTGATGCCGCCCGTATCCTCGCTCGGCGGTTGGGGTCGTCATTTTGTTGAATTTAACGCAGACTTGTGGAATTCGCTAAGTAGTTTTCGCGGCCATGGATACAACGACTACGCCATGCTTCAGAAAGATTACCCGACCCATGAGCTTGCGGATTGGCTGACTCCTTACCCCGGATTCACAGCAAACTGGTGGGGATCTGCCTCAGGGGACGATCCCAATTGGAAAAGCTTCCAGCACAAATGGGCGAATGAGTGGGCTGATACAACCCTGTGGCAAGCAATGCTAAACGGAGGTTGGCCAAGGCAGTTTGCTGAAGGCGGCGTTGTTACGGGCGCAATGATGGGAATCGTCGGAGAAGCTGGCCCAGAGGCAATTATCCCCTTGTCCAGAATTAACGAGGTTACGAACACCATCGCTACAGGGGGCGGCTCTCCGGGGAGTGGCTCCAGCTTAGCTGAGGAAATATCGGAGATGAGGGCGGCTATTAGCGAGTTGGCTGAAGCCATTAGTGAACAGCCAATACAGACAACGGTTCAGATTGATGGAAAGTCTATCGTTAAGGCAACTAGCCGAAAAGCAAAAGGCTTAAGCAAGGGGAATGCTTACATTCTCCCGTCGAATACAGTAAAGTAAGGTTAAATGGCAACTGAAAAAACAATATCGTCTGCGGCAATATCTTTAGATAATTTCACTACCGCAGCTTTGGCCAGCTCACTAGAAGAGACTTTTGCCGACAACGCCAATTCTTCTGCTAACTCCTTTACGCAGCAAGCACTTTATCCCAGAACAAATTTATCCAAAGCCCAACGCAGCAAAACTTGGCGCTCGGCGGACACCGGGACGAGGGCTCATTGCGCCGTCGCATTTGACTTAGGGGTAGGAAAAGCGCCAGGCGTATTCGCCATAGTCGATTCAAACTTAAGCTATGCTGGCGCTCTGGCATCAGGGGATTCTTCCAGTTTAACAGTAAAGCCGAACAACTCCACAATTTCCGCAACCCAAATAATCTTACAAGCTTCAACGCAAAGCAACTTTGCTACTGCTATTGATTTCACTTACTCAATATACGACCAAGATAGCGATAATAAAATATTGAGGTTTTACTTAGATAAAGACAATAGCGGCAATGCGATGTCGGCATATGGTTATCGATACTGGAGAATTGTTCTGCACAAGTCTTCGGCTATTGAAACCTATTTTGAAATAGGCCAAATTTACTTAGGAGCCTTGACTGAAATAGCGCCAGAAATTGGCAGCTTAAGCTATAAGCAAAAAGACCCTTCCCGGGTTAGCACTTCGTACAACGGCGCAAGATATTCGGATAAACTTAAGCCTTTTAGAACAATAGACTTTTCGATAAAGCACATTGAAGACAGCGCTGAAGCTATCCCCTTGCAAAGAATTGCAGCTTCGGCAGGCGGGGTAAGCCAAGGGGTCTTAGACCTTTCGGCTTGGTCCAGTGACGCATCTCGGAAAGCCTCTGATGTTTACTTTGGGACACTTTCAAATTCTGGATTTAGCTGGAAGGCGCAGTTCCAAAGACGGCGCACCGTAACATTCTCTTTCGTAGAGGCGAAATAAATGAGCAAGTACCAAAATTTTCACTCTGCTCAGGACTCTTCACCTTCAACTATAACTTACCGGCGGTTTAAGAAAAGTTCGGGGGATGCGGTTCTTCGAGCCGAGGGCGTAACTTTAACCACGGCGACTACAGTAGCGAACTACAATAATAAGCCCGATCAAGGGATTGAGCACATGACCGGCTCAAATTACGATTGGACGTTGTTCGCTACCGAAAACAGCACAGACGACGCGCATTGGCGGGGCAGCATTTCTGCGGTGGACACCACAGCGTCTAATGTGAAGCTTTTTTTCGAGCCGTCAGTATCTGACTTTGACACCGCAAAGTTTACCTCTACGGGGAGTTACAACCAGGCAGCTAAAGACTACTACAGCTACGGGTGGCCGCAAAGCGACAACACGACGGTATCCACTAGCTGGGTTCTTGTTAGTGATCGCATGCGCGTTACCGAGCTAGTGATTGACTTAACGGATGCGGAGGAAGGCGAGTATAAGTATGCAGTTCTTGCCAATGTTGATTTATCCTGCACCTATGGCATGCACCCTTACTACGCGGAGTGCCAAGTCATTAAAGGGAGAAGGGACAAAGTATCCCAAGATGTCCGAGAAGATAAATTAAACGCAGCCAATGGCTATGCCCAATCCCCTGAAAGTCATGGCCGAACGGTATTTTATGCACCTGTAAAAAATCGGCAAGACCACTGGCAGGCCGCGTTTTCTGTCACTTTAAAGTCGGGCGAATTTTATCGAATCCCAGTTGTCGTCGGCACTTACTCTAAGTACTATTCATGGCGCGGGGGCACTACTGAGTCGGCGGGAATATCCAGGGCAAGTGGAGATACCGGCGGAGATAATAGCAGCGGTGACGGTTGGGACTTCCCGCCATTAGAGGGCGCGACTATAACGGCTAAAAACGCCAAGGCCCATGCTATACGTATTGATAACGCAACTTACGTGGAGGCATCTGACGGCAAGGAGCCGGGTGCGAGTGGGGCAAATGCTGCCACTGGCTTTGAGGTTTATGGCGGGTTGCACGATAAAACGGACTATACAAACTTCGCGAAAGAAGACGACGGGATTGTCAGGAAGCTAGAGATAGATGATTCTTCAATGAAGGGGGGGGACTACCTTGTACTTTTCTCTGCCACCTTATCAAACAATGATTCTGAGAACTACAGCAACGCCGACCGGGCACTAACAACCAAGGTTTATTTCGGCAAGACAACCTATTTTTCGTCTTACAATACGCATACTCCTTTCATTGAAAACGCTGAAATAAAATGGCCCGGAGCTAGCTCGACGCCCTACTCAGGGTGGAACCAAGCTGGGAGCACATTTGCAGAGCTAGACCAAGTCTCCATTGGCTATGCTGGGATAGCTCACTTCCGGTCCGAAGACCACGCCGACTGGGATGGGTCAGATCTAAAAGAAGAGCTTACATTTGCGATCGGGGGGGATGCGAAAATTCCTTCTGTGAAAAATTATTACATCTGCGCTATCAAGCTTTCCGATCTGGGTTCAAGCATTGACGCTTTAGGCAACACGGCCCAGTCCTCTTTTGATTCCTTTAACTCCCTTTCTGCGCCGCAAGATGGGCACATGGACGTAAGCGTTTCCTCCGAGACTCAGCGCACAAATTTCAAATCGATAAAACTACCGGAAGGCGCTGAGGATATATATGCCGAGGACGCGGTAGATCACTTGGATGTAAGCACTGATCCAAGGTTCAATACCACATTCAAGATGGTCTATACGCCAGATAGCCTCCTGGACAGTAACACAAACAACTCGTCCTCCCCCAACGAGCCCACTGGAAATATTGCAGATGACAACGAAACGGTAGTTAGATGGGCCAACGTAGCTCATGACACTGATTACCACCTAGAGCAAACAACAGCGGGCAGGCAGGGAAAGTCCAAGCACAACAGAATCAATGGCTATGCGGCGCTGGATATGAAGCGGCAATCGACCTCGGTCGGTGGTGTTCAGTATCAAATGTCGGGGGATATAGTTCTAAACGGCGACAGCACTAATTTTACCAATTGCCTTTGGTGGGTTGTGCGATTTCGGCGGGCGACAAATTCCGATGGGTCTTTATACCAAGATCTAGACAACGACAGCAGGAGTCAACAGTCTGGCGATGAAAATTTTTATCTATCTCGCACGCAAGGCGGGTCGATAGAGTCAGGCTCTGACTATAGCAACGCTGGCTCGAACAACTTGAGCGAGTGGCGGATAAAAAGAGGTATAGGTTCGAACACTGGTCTTTATGAGCAGATGATCTGGTATACAGACGGGAAGTCTCATACCTTAACTTACGCTCAAGGAGTTCGCGAAGGTTGGGCTGATCAAGAGTGGAGGGTTATTTGTTCTAGAAGGATATCCAAGACGCAATGCGAGCTGTACATAAATGGCCGCCTAATGGGCGTAAGCACGAAATTTGTTCACGCTTCTAATGGGGATAATAGCGGGAACTACGCTGATCGCATTGGGAGGATTGGCGCATATACCGCTTCGAGCACAGGCGAGTTGGAAATGGCGGAAATGGCCGTCGTTGATGGCGAAACAACTGACGAAGAAGTTGCGTATCACAACCAGCGATTGATTGATAAGTACAATATTAATAAGTACTCGGATCAGAAGGGGTTTTCATCAGATCAAAAATATGCGGATGTATCGTGGGACACAAGCATTACCGCTGACGACAATCGCTTCCGTGGGGATACGTACCCGGAGACAGGCAATTACCTAGAGCTAATCAGCCATGGCGGCGCAGAGATCGAAGATCGTAAAGACGATACCGTTGTAGTTACTGGTGCGTCGGGTTCCCCCACTGTAGATTTTGCCACTAAAGAATATGGCATCTTCTCTCTTGGTCCAGAAAGCTCAAATACTCTAAAGTTAGCCGGAGTGGACTATCGCTATCAAGGGAGCAACATCGGGGGGCATGGGTCTTTTGCGACTAGCAAGGATTCGGATGACGGATTTTTAGGTTGCCGCGATTACGGCTATATACATGTTTTTGCTATTCGCGACAACGAGTTTACTTCCAGTGGGTTGGGAATGACCGTAGATGAATACAACGCGATATCGGTTGGGGACATATTCGAAATTTACGATGACACAAACGGCTTTCAAGATCTTTCGTTCAATGAATCGAACGGCTCAAGCTTTTCCTCTACGAATACGCATATTGGCGGAAGGGTTGAGGTAGAAGTAATAGAGAAGGTTGCAAAGAACACCGCGCTTGACGGCGAAGATGGTGATGCATTAACTTTACCCAACGACGACGGCCATCCCGGAGCCCCATCTATACTTTTCCCAGTTTTTTTTAGCTCAAACCTAGTAAGCGTATTCACATTCAAGGTGCTAAGAACTTATTCTGACCGGGACACCCTTCCTTTCCGCGCCCCCCGAACAATTGGCCAAACCGTATTAACTTATACGCATAGCGGAACTTCATATACAACTGACTTTGCCGCTGGTGGTTCTACCGCACGATTCCGTAAAGTAAGAGCGGCGCACCGTAGCCCAGAGGTAAGGCCTCGTTTTGGCGATAGTGACTCCAACTATAACTCCAGGCGCCCTGTTTACCCGCCGCTAGATGACTCCGAATACTCGATGATCTATAAGGCTACGGGCTTTAGAGAATCAGCGACAGGGCCCGCTAAGGGGTCTTCCCTCATCGACTACGCCAACTGGAGCGTTGGCATGAGCATGCCCCCAAGTGGGTATACCCTGAACGGGGACTCAGATGAAAATTCAATAGTTAACAGCGTGGGGCCATTTGGGACAGTCCATGCAGTTTGGCATGCGCTTAATCAAGATCCGAATGCACAAACCACGGACCGCTCGCGAGCGGATGGGGGATTCCTTAGTAATCTTACTACGATTGACCCGGAAAAGTTGTATAGATTTTCTGTATGGGTCCAGCGAAAAGTAATAGGAGATGGCCAATTTTATCTTGGGACATATGGCTATGAGAATAGTAGCAATGTTGGGGTTGTTACCCGTCATACCCCGACTAACGCTGGCTCTTTCACTACTGATTCGGATGGTAATTGGACGAAGAAATACCAGATCGTAGAAGTTGGAGATACCGTTTGGACTGATATCGGCGCAAGTTCAAATACCCTAGGCCTAGTTTTTATCCCAAATGGAGCGGGTTCCGGCAGCGGCAAAGCTATGATTATAAATGGTAATCCATATTTTGATTATGGCCAATGGACCGTTAACGGCAAGGAGGCTAACAAATGGTTTCTTGTAGTGGGCCATGTTTATCCGCACAATGAAACTCTTACGAATACCGGGAAGCACGATGACTCAGGCTGGTACGAGACGTATTCGGAAACAAAGCTATATGATACAAACAAATATGATTTTAGATGGTCCGGTGCAGCAACCAACAATTCAAGGCACAGGGCCTATCTTTACTATTCAGAGGACACATCCACGCAGCAGCAGTTCGCGTACCCTCGCTTCGACGTAGTTGACGGCACCGAGCCTAGTATATCCGACCTAGTCAATAACACTGCCCCGACAGCAAATAGCACAACGGTTCAGCAGTGGCTAGATACAAGCGGCAGGAGTGGCTTGACCTCACTAGAGACATCTGGTGACGCTGACAATAAGTACCACTTTACGCAAACCAACAGCTCAAATGCTGCGTCTACTGCAACAGGGCCTACGGGTACCGTAGCTGGGGCACTGCAATTTACCGCAACGGACAATACTAATAGCGGCAAAGCCTACTCGCTCCAAGCTGGCCTCAATGGCAATGACCCAGACATGTTGCTTACAGACCAGGCAATGGTCAGCTGGGTTATTAATTTCGACAAGCAATCCAGCACTTGGCGGCACCCCCTTGCGGGGCATACCGGCGGTTCCGGTGCTAACAACA
>Ga0307488_10000469_pt1 | contig 33280 bp, 34 predicted proteins | sample SB02metaG_FD_202248 | JGI IMG/M metagenome (GOLD analysis project Ga0307488, IMG submission 202248) | Sea-ice brine microbial communities from Beaufort Sea near Barrow, Alaska, United States - SB 0.2 | ecosystem: Environmental > Aquatic > Marine > Coastal | place: USA: Alaska | collected...
GCTAGGTGTATTTGATAAATCGCTAACAGACAAAACAGACGCCAGGAGGTAGTGAGGTATTGAGGTTTAGGCCATCAATTCTGTCTGTCAGCTTGAGCATAAGCTCACACTTTTTTGTATTTGTTTTCTGTGCTTTTAACACTTAACAAAATTGCTAACCAGGGTACCAGTTAGTAATTAATATTAAGCATGTAACGTGCCAGTCACACAATTGGCATGTCAATTTAATTTTAGCATCACCAGAATATCACTGACATTAATAATAAAAATAGACGTTGGTGCATGGTTAGGAGAAAAAATTGAGTTTATTTGTCAGTACCAAGGTGTCGTCGTTAAATGTAATTCGTCAGTTGTTTACATCGACTATTAATTTAAATACAACCTTTAAAAGGTTGTCGTCAAACTTTCGAATAAACGGAGCAAAAAATGATACAGCAGGCTTACAAATATCTAACTTATTAACCACTCAGGTTTTGGGCTGGATCAAGCTGTCAGTAATGCCAATGATGGGATATCTATGTCGAAGACCATAAAACGAATTTAGCTGAGACCATTTGTGCCTTGCGACGAATTCGAGTGTTAGCAGTGCAATCTCAAATTGCTATTAATTCTTTTGCGGAGCAGTTTTTTGCAAAAAGAAGTAACCACACTGAAGAGCGAATTGAGCCGAATTGCTTCGACATCGAAATTTGCTGATGTATTGGATGGTGCATTTTCATCGTCATCCTTGGTAGACCCGAAAGCTGGTCAAACTATTATTGTGAATGTTGAGAGAGATAGAAGGTATGGTACATCTGGACTTTTTGTGGCAGATACATCTGTGAACACTAAATTAGAGGCGTCGGCAGCGATGGTTTCAATCTCAGAAGCGATCTCCATTATTGATGCTCAGGGAGCAGATTTAGGTGTAATACAAAACTGTTTTCAATTGACCATCAGAAATTTATGTCATATTTCTGAAAATGATTTAGCGGCAAGAAAACGTATTCTTGACATATATTTTGCCGTCGAAACGGCAGAGTTAACCCGTAGACAGATCATTCAACGAGGTGGTATCACTGTTAGGGCAAGCACATTAGCGTGCAAAAGCTGCTTTGCAGCTACTGGACTAATGAATTAGTGAGCAGAAAATCAACGCTATAGAATCAAGAGGGTAGGAAATGAGAGGCCGCCCGGGGCTGTGCCCTAAAAAGTAACGAAGGAATGTTGCTGTGATATGCTACGGAAGGCTCTATTTATAAGCTATTGCATGATTTTACATATGTTGTAGTGAGTACTAAGTTTGCTCCAACTCCTAACGTGAGCAAGTTGGTCGGGGAGCCTGTAAGGGTATTTTCCCCGGCCGTTTTTAAACAAAATCCTTAATATAAGGTATTTAAAGCTTTGTAGTACAAACAGTATTTCTTCGTTGGTTTACATCTAATACGTGTAATTAAAACGCCGACTAACAAGACCGAGAGTGTAGAAGTTTGGTTGAGAGGCCAGTATTCAGCTCTTCTAACCCTGCCAGTCGGACAGAAACCTTATTTGCTCCATCTCCTAACGTGAGCAAGTTGGTCGGGGGATGATCTATAAGAGAATTTCCCCCGGCCTTTTTTCTTTAGCGACACAGTATCTTTACAACTCGTCTGCTGCCTAACTTAAAGCATGTAGTGTGCCAACAAGGATGTTTTACATATTTTAGGTTGTTAAAACACTGAATTTATTTATCTGTAAGGCGCGATCACTCATTCCTGCGTCCATCTAACCTCTAACCTCTAACCTCTAACCTCTAACCTCTAACCTCTAACTTCAAATACCAAATAGCATCATCTCAACCTTAGGCCATGCTTAATTTATAGTTTGGAATATGACATATCTGAGACCGCTAGGTGATGGGGGCGATATTACGAGAAGCTTACTTGCCATACTTTCTCACTGAGACCATTGTTTAATATTAATAAAATATAAGGTCACAACTGACATTGATCAGAGCAAATCGAAACATTTCTATTTAATTGCTCTGTAGCCCCTTATTTTAAAAGGTTGAAATTTAACGGTTAAGCAAATAGAAAAAAAACAAAATTAATTTTTTCCTTATTTACAATACATTTTAAAATCAGTGCCAGTTTCTATTGAGCTACAGCTAAATAAAAATGATCAATAACTGTCTGCTCAACCTCAGTCACAAATGAGGAAAAAATATTATCAAAAAAACTAAAGTTACTGCGGTAAGTGTCGATAACGTTAGTTGAGGGGTGATCTATTTGATTACTTTTAGTCTCGCTTAGCGATAGAGGTGTCGTTAAATGAGGTAAGTGAGGTGATGGCCAAGAAGAGGTTCTTGTTCATCTATATTGAGGCAAACTTACTGTTACATCACGTTATCGGCGTGCGGTGAGTTTTCAGGAGGTTTTTATGGGTTTATTTGTTAATACAAATGTGTCGTCTTTGAATGCTCAGCGCCAGTTGTTTAGTTCTGGGCAAGCGTTGAATTCATCTTTCGAAAGATTATCTTCAGGTTTTAGGATTAACCGTGCTGCAGATGATGCTGCTGGTTTGCAGATTTCAGACCGATTAACGACACAAATTCAAGGTTTGAATCAGGCTGTTCGAAATGCGAATGATGGGATTTCATTGGTGCAAACGGCTGAAGGCGCGTTAGGCGAAGTGACCACGTCACTTCAACGTATCCGTACGCTTGCAGTACAATCTCAAAATGGTATCAATTCATCTGCTGACCGAGCCGCGTTGCAGAAAGAAGTTACCGCACTCATAGATGAAATCAGCCGTATTTCAACTGATACACAATTTGGCGACCTAGATATTTTAAAAGGTGATTTTTCAGCTAAATTCTTGATAGGCGCTAATGCTGATCAGACTATTTCAGTGAACCTGTCTAGAGTCGATGGTTTCGGTGCTAAGGGGCTTGGTGCAGGTGCTACGGATGTATCTACTGTTGGTGGGGCGTCTGCTGCTCTTACGGATATTACCGCAGCGATATCTGCTGTGGGTGGAGCGCGTGCCGATTTGGGTGCCTTACAAAACCGTTTTCAGTCTACTATTCGTAACTTGAGTAATATTTCTGAGAATATCTCGGGTGCAAGAAGTCAGATCAGAGATACTGATTTTGCTATCGAAACTTCTAAACTAACTCGAAACCAGATAATTCAGCAAGCGTCTTTGTCGGTTTTAAGTCAAGCCAACCAAAGACCACAGGCTGCATTGTCATTGCTTAGCTAAAATATGGTTATGTAACAATAATGCTAGAATGGCTATTGCAAGGTAGCCATTCGCATTTTACAAAAAGGTGATTTATGGAAATTAATGCATCACAAGTTGGCCAAAATATTGCTATGCCTAAAGTCGATATCGCTCCAGACAGTATTCGCACAAACCAGTCGACTGAGGACAAACTGGCATCAGTGCAACCAGAAACTCAAGATTTATCCAACGCTGCCGATATAAAAAATCAAGTGTCTATTGACGTTAGCGCTGAGCAGATTGAAAATACTGTTCTAAAACTAAATGAATTCGTGCAAACTAGTAATAGAGAGCTTAATTTTTCAGTGGACGAAGGCAGCAATAAACAAATTGTAAAAGTCACTGATTCGGAGTCTGGTGAAATTATTCGGCAAATACCTTCTGAAGAAATATTGAGACTTTCAGAACGATTGCAGGACTTGCAAACGGAGGTCGGCACAGCGGTAGGTTTACTATTTAATAAACAAGCTTAATGTCAATTTTTTTGACATAAACGTTATCCTTCAAATCATTGCAGGAATATAGGTGTGATATGTCAATTTCATCATTGGGTGTAGGTTCAGGTTTAGACCTTGAAAGTTTAGTTGGGCAATTGCTCGAAGCTGAGCGTAAGCCGAAAATTGATGCTTTGAATTCCAGAGAGGAAAACGTTGATGCTGAAATTTCTGGTATTGGTAAGTTAAAGTCCAAACTTGAGGACTTTCAAGAAAGTTTGGATAGTCTGCGAAGCGATGAGAACCTTAAAGGGCGTGAGCCAAATATTAACAACCCATCTGAAGGTGTCGAACCTTTTACAGTTGATGCATCCAATAGCGCTCTGGAAGGTGATTACAATATAGGGGTGACTCAACTCGCTAGCGGTAGTCGAATTGAAACCGCAGATGCAGCTGATGGTGGCTTTGAAAACTCTACTGATACGGTATTAAGTGCTGGCACCGCTAGCCTTACCTTTAAAATTGATGCGACCAGTGATTCCTTTACTATTGATTTAACCGCGGGTGACTCACTCGCGGACTTGCGAAACGCCATTAATGCTTCAAACGATAACTTTGGTGTTACGGCCAGTATCATAGATACGGGTACTGCTGTTGGTGGTGCAAAATTAGTCTTTACTTCTGACACTCCTGGTGAAGGAAATGATTTAGTTATTGTCAACGATAACGATGTGGCTGAGCTTGACCGTGTTTCAACAACTAATTCTGGTGAAACTATAGACTATTTAACGCCAGTTAATTCAGCTCAAAACGCTAAAGCCACTATCGATGGCATTGATGTAGAAAGTAAAACCAATAAATTTGAAAATGTAATAGAAAATGTCAGTTTTGAAGCATCAGAACTTTCTGAACTAAATGCAGACGGCATTACGTTTAAAACGTCAAAACTTAGTATTGGCTTTGATAAAGAAGAGGTTGAAGAAACTATCAGGGAGTTTGTTACGAACTTCAACGCCCTACAAGCTGAAATAAAACTGTTAACCAATTATGGTGATTCTGACTTAGAAGAAGATGGTTCTCTCGCTGGGGATTCTCTGATAAGAGGTATACAAACCGGTATCAATAATATTTTATTTTCTTCTGTAGATTCATCTTCTCTAGGTGGCTTGTTCCAGATAGGTATTGAATTTAACGATAACAACGAATTAGAAATCAGTTCCTCTGACAGAATCGGTTTAGGTAGCGGTGATGACCGTTTAAAAAAAGCATTAGATGATAATTTTGATCAAATTGCCACTTTATTCACCGATGAAAGTCAAGGTGTTGCTGTTCGTCTATACGATTATGTTGAAGAATACACGAGTTCTGGTGGGTTACTTAATTCTCGCGTCGACAGTGCTAAAGATCAAAGGGAACAGATTTTTGATGAAAGGTTAAGCTTGGAATTAAGGCTTGCTAAAACTGAGGAAATACTGCGGGCTAAGTATTTAAATCTAGACCAAACTGTAACAAAATTAAATTCAACTGGGTCAGCATTACTGGCGACCTTAGGCTAGACAATAATGCAGTTTCACAATCAAAAGTATGGAGAATTTGTATGGCATTAAAAGGTATCAATGCCTATAAAAAAGGCAATTTGAAACAACAAATCAGTCAAGCCGATCCCCACAAGTTAACCTTAATGTTAATGCAAGGCACGCTAGACAAACTCGCTTATACCAAAGGCTGCATAGATCGAAAAGATTATGCAGGCAAGTCTGAGCATATTTCTAAAGCCTCTGCTATTTTGATGAATTTGCGTGATACACTAGAACTGGAAACAGGACGAGAGGTCGCGGATAATCTTTATGCACTATATGATTATATGATACAGCGTTTGATTGACGCTAATGTACAGAATAGCTTGAAGATTGTTGATGAAGTGATTACCCTACTTTTACCCATTAAATCAGCCTGGTCGCAAATTCCTGAGTCAGCTAAACAAGAGGCTTATGAAATGCAGAGGCAAAAACGTCAAGTAGAGATTTGAAAAAATTAATATTAGATCATGCATTTACACCTTCCCCATTAAAATGTATTAATCGTGATCTGTTAGAACTGACGACTGAAAATGATCCTGATGAGTCTATATTTCTGAAACTCGTGACTGAACGAGACGAATTTATTGAGAATTTCCTAGAAAATATCCCTGACGAAGAAAAAATTAATTTTGTGACAGCTGAATTGCAAGTTAATGGCGCATTAGTTGCCTATGCTGAAGAATCATTTAAAGCGTCATCAAAACAACTCTCTGGGCTGGTACGTGGTCGCAAAGCTGTGAACAAATATCGATGAATATCAGAGATTTTACCGAGTTAAATCAATTGGGTGATGCGTCAAGTCAATCTGCATACGACCCATCTAAAATGATGGTAAGGGCTGTTTATGTTTAATAATAAATCAATTTTAATTACCGGCGGAACGGGATCCTTTGGTAAATGTTTTACTGCTTATCTGACAAAAAATTACTCCCCCAAAAAAGTGATTATTTACTCCCGAGATGAGTTAAAACAATTTGAAATGCAGCAACATTTTAATGCCCCTTGTATGCGTTATTTTATTGGCGATGTGCGCGATAAGGAACGTCTAATCTCTGCCATGCGTGATGTTGATTATGTGGTGCATGCTGCCGCCTTAAAACAAGTGCCCGCTGCAGAATACAATCCCAATGAGTGTATCAAAACCAATATATATGGTTCTCAAAATGTGATTGACGCAGCCATCGCAGCCGATGTGAGTCGGGTGATTGCGCTGTCTACCGATAAAGCGGCCAATCCAGTCAATTTGTACGGCGCGACTAAGCTTGCTTCAGATAAACTGTTTGTCGCTGCCAACAATATGTCTGGAGCTGAAGGTCCCAGATTTGCTGTGGTACGTTATGGCAATGTTGTAGGTTCTAGGGGCTCAGTTGTGCCATTTTTCCATAAACTGTTGGATGAAGGTGTAACCACGTTGCCCGTCACCCATGCAGAAATGACTCGCTTTTGGATCACCCTGGATAACGGTGTGGAATTTGTTGTGAAAAATTTTCAGCGTATGCAGGGTGGTGAAATATTTGTACCTAAAATCCCCTCTATTCGCATTCTAGATCTCGTTGAATCTATTAGTGGCAACCGAGAATATGAATTAGTGGGTATTCGCCCTGGTGAGAAACTTCATGAAGTGATGGTGCCACAAGAGATGGCCCATCATTCTCTTGAATTTGATGACCACTACGTGATAACGCCTGCGATTAAGTTTTTTGATAAAACAGTCAATTATTTAAAGAATAAATTAGGCGAAGAGGGGCAACCTGTAGAAGACAAATTTGAATATCACTCAGGTACTAATCCGCACTTTCTGACCATTGATGAATTAAAAATGCTTGATAAAGTGACATTGTAAGGGAGGGGGCATGATCCCTTATGGTAAACATTTGGTTGATGAAGATGATATAGACGCGGTTGTTGATGTGTTACGCAACCAGTTCTTGACTCAAGGGACGGTTGTTCCCCAATTTGAACACGCTTTAAGTGAGTATACTGGGGCTAACCACTGTGTCGCAGTAAATAGTGCAACGTCAGGTTTGCATGTGGCGTGTTTAGCCGCAGGTGTAATTGCAGGCGATGCGGTATGGACAGTACCCAACTCTTTTGTCGCATCGGCAAACTGTGCCCTTTACTGCGGCGCATCGATAGATTTTGTGGATATAGACCCTCTTACCCGCAATATTGATATTGGCGCATTAGAAAAAAAACTCCATCATGCTGCAAAACAGAATTGTTTACCTAAAGCTTTAATTGTGGTGCATTTTTCTGGCTTGAGCTGTGATATGCAATGCATTCATAAGCTAACGCAGATGTATTCTATTGTACTGATTGAAGATGCTGCTCATGGCCTAGGGGGAAGTTATCAGCAGTCCAAGATTGGTAGTTGTATGTATTCTGATATGGCAGTGTTGAGTTTCCACCCAGTTAAGTCAATAACCAGTGCCGAAGGCGGTGCAGTGTTAACCAATCAACGCCATATTTACGAAAAACTCACATTATTTGCTAAGCATGGAGTGACAAAAGATCCATCGCAATTTCAAGGGGAAAGTCACGGGCCTTGGTATTATCAGCAACTGGAACTGGGTTACAATTATCGTTTAAGTGATATGCATGCAGCCCTCGGTTTGTCACAGTTGAAAAAATTAGACTCCTTTATGCAAAGGCGCGCTGAAATCGCAAACGTATATGATGAAGCCTTAGTTAACTTACCTTTGAAACTACCCGTCATAGACTCTCAGTCACAAAGTGCATGGCACTTATATATGGTCGAGCTTACCCATCACGATCGCCAAGACATGTATCAACAACTTCATGCTAAAGGAGTGGGCGTCAATGTGCATTATATTCCTATTCATTTACAGCCTTTCTATCAGCAACTTGGCTTTAAACAAGGCGATTTCCCCGTGTCTGAGCACTTTTATCAACACGCTTTAACACTGCCCTTGTTTCCAAGTTTAACAGCGGTAGAACAAAAAAAAGTTATTGATACGCTACACGAAGTATTGTTGTGAATATTGCCATCATTCCTGCACGTGGCGGCAGTAAGCGGATCCCAGGGAAAAACATCAAGTTATTTGCTGGCAAACCGCTTATTGCCTATTCGATAGATGCGGCTAAAGCGTCTGGTCTGTTTGATAAAATCATCATATCCACTGACAGTGAAGAAGTGGCAGAAGTGGCGATAGCTTTCGGAGCTGATGTGCCTTTTATTCGGCCGCAATCATTGTCAAACGATATGGTAGGTACACGGCCCGTAACCAATCATGGCATCAGGTTTTGTATTGAAAAATTTTATCAACCTGAATTCTGTTGTTGTATCTATGCTACAGCGCCATTTTTACAGGCTAAATACCTGCAACAAGGTTTGGATTCACTTAAGCAACATAAGGACAAGTCTTTTGCTTTTTCCGTGACTAGTTTTCCTTTTCCAGTTCAAAGGGCACTGATAAAATCAGAGGCCGGTGTTTCTCCCATGTTCCCTGAAAGCATCAGTAAACGTTCACAGGACTTAGAAGAAGCCTACCATGATGCGGGTCAATTTTATTGGGGTAGAACCGATGACTATTTATCTAATCAAAAGATTTTTAGTCACCATAGCCTACCAGTGGTTTTGCCTCGTCATTTAGTCCAGGATATTGATACACCAGAAGATTGGTTGCGCGCAGAGTTAATGTATAAGGCTTACGTCCAAGGGTAAAAAAAGTGAATGAATTGTTAGAGTCTAAACCTGAAAAAGTATTGTTGATCAGGATGTTAAGTTCTGCTGATGTCTGTGCGATAGGTGTTCCAGTATTACGCTATTTTCAGAAAACCCTTCCCGATGCAGAGATACATTTCTTAACTTTCGGTGATGGCGCTGAGCTAATCAAATTTGCCGAGCCGAGTGTGCAGGTTAAACATGTGACTCAGCAGCAGTGGCCAGATGACTTTTTCCTCGCTATGGAGTCATTTTTGGGATTAGCTGAGGAGATTATCGGCGAAAACTACAGTCAAATTGTTAATTTAGATACCACCTTTATGCCGTGCTTTTTGGCGCGTTTTGTTGCGGATGCCGGTGAACCAGTCAGTGGTAATTATTTAAACATGTCGGTGCAGCAGTTGTTGCAACAAGTTCAAGACAAATCTTTACAAGCTGAATATGTGAATTCAACCCAGGCCTTTATGGCTAGTACGTTTGTCAATATGCACAAGTGGCAAGGTCGTTGGTGGCAATTCAATGTTGAGGGCGAAGGTGGATACCCAGAGTTTTATTTAACTAAATGTTGTGGATTAGTCGATGATAAATTGGATCAAACTATCATTGTCAGCGCGGATAAACGATTAGCCAAAAAGGCACAATCCAATAAGGTGATTGGTTTGTGTTTTGGTCAGTCTGACGATGGCTACCTTTATCCATATGTAAGTCGTTTAAAAAAGCTATTAGAACAAAAAGGCTTTGCTGTATGGAGTGACTCTGATGCCAGAGATGATATCCGTTCACTGTTAAAAATGCTAAAGTCCAGTGACCTAATGCTATGTAAACCAAGTGGTAATCGCTGGTATGCACAAGCGGTAGAATGTCCTACATTGTTAATCACTGGAGACAGCGAGCCTGCCTTGTTAATGCCTGAATTTGCAACTGATCCGGTGTCTCCGTGTATGCAACATGCCGTCAACGAAAATAATTTTGTTACTCTAGAGTGCAACTGCGATGAACCAGAGGACTTAGTAGAAAGTATTGAATCTATTTTTGTTCATCTAGAGGAGCAAAATCATGCATGATATTCAAATAGGTGACCGCCTAGTTGGAGCAGGCCATGAGCCATTTGTTATCGCAGAACTGAGCGGTAATCACAGCCAACAACTGGATATTGCTTTGGCTATGGTAGACGCAGCAGCACAAGCCGGTGCCCATGCCATCAAATTACAAACCTACACGGCCGACAGCATGACCTTGGACGTTGAGTCAGATGATTTTGTGATCCAGGAACAAGACAGTTTGTGGAACGGAAAAAAACTGCACGCCTTATATCAAAAAGCGGCGACGCCTTATGAATGGCATCAGCCTTTATTTGATAAAGCTAAGTCTTTAGGCATGCTGGCATTTAGTTCACCATTTGATGAACAGGCTGTGGATTTTTTAGATGATTTAAATGTACCTTGTTTTAAAATTGCGTCATTTGAATTGACCGATTTACCGCTTATTCGTAAAGCAGCAAGTAAGAAAAAACCATTGATCATGTCCACCGGCATGGCAAGTTTAACCGAGATTGAACAGGCTGTGAACGTGGCTAAATTGGCAGGTTGTGACGATATTATTTTACTAAAATGCACCAGTACTTATCCGGCCCTTGCGAGCAATACCAATCTCAATACCATTCCACATCTGCGGGATGCGTTTGGCTGCCAAGTGGGCCTTTCTGATCATACCGCAGGCATTGGCGCCTCTGTTGCTGCTGTCGCTTTGAGGGCAAGTGTCATCGAAAAGCATTTTGTCTTGGATCGTAATGCCGGTGGTGTTGACGCCGCATTCTCCCTAGAGCCACAGGAATTAACTTTATTAGTCAGTGAAACTAAAACGGCCTGGCAAGCCATGGGGGAGGTGCGTTATGGGGGCACAGCAGCAGAAGATATGTCTAAACAATATCGTCGCTCCATTTATGTGTGCCGGGATATTGGCGCTGGTGAAATGTTGAGTGCAGATAATCTGAAAATAGTGCGTCCGGCATTTGGACTGGCCCCTAAACATTGGGACAATGTGCTTGGTAAAGTTGCCAAACAGGATCTGCCATTAGGTACTGCTCTTGGGTGGGAGCATTTGACGTGAATTTGTCTCATGCCCACTCATTAATCAAGCAAGCAAGTGATCTGAACTGAGGTGAACGTTCTATTTCGCGTGGATGCCAGCCCAGCAATCGGAATGGGCCATTTAATGCGCTGTTTGGCCTTGGCTCAAGCCCTTGAAAAATCATCCGTTCACACTTTTTTTGCCGTTTATGAAAGCTCCCTTGCCTTATGTCAAAGTCGCAATGACTGGGTAGGTCAGCTCCTTATGGTGCCAGAAGATCTTGATGTATCAAAAGAGGCCTTATGGCTTGAAAGTGTGGTCAGAGAACATAGGATCGATGCACTGGTGTTGGATGGTTATCAATTTAATCAAGCCTATCGGCAAACGATATCAAATCTGTCTTGCGCCAATATCTTGTTTGATGACAACAATAATTCCGGCAGCTTACACAGTGACATGGTGATCAACGGTGCTGAAAACGCCTCGTTTTTGGGCTACAACCAGACAGCCCCTAAAGCGTTTCATTGTGTTGGAAATGAATATCCCATATTACGCCAGGAGTTCATCCATGCCGGCCAAAGTAACTGGGAACAACGTGACTTATTAAGTATTTGTATGGGCGGCAGTGATCCCAACAATCTTTCACTGCCTTTACTCGCAGCGCTGCAAGCACAGAGTTTTGATGCCCCAATATGTGTGATAACGGGCGGCGCATATCAACAATTAGATAAACTGCAAACATTTATTAAAGCGGGTGATTTAAAGCTCGAACATATCCATAATTGCCAAAATATGGCAGATATTTTCAAGCAATCCAAATTAGTGGTTTCCGCTGCGGGTGGTACCCAATTTGAATTACTTGCTTGTCAAACACCAAGTTTATTATTGGTGGTGGCTGATAATCAACTCAATGCCACAGAGCAGGCTAGTCAACAGGGCTGGTGTGTTACGGCTGATGCACGTGCTGCGGTTGATTTTAATCTATTGGCCAGGCAAATAAGTGAAATGTGGGGCCGGGAAGAAAAACTTAAACTTATGTGTGCTGCCGCGAAGCAACATAACAGTGTAGAGGGTGCACAAAGGGTGGTAGAGGCAATATCAGAGTTAGTAAAAATTCAACATTCTGTGAAAAAAGGTCGCTGAAGGATGGAATTGTCAGGTTATCAAGTGGTGTTACACGAAGTTACCCAAAGTGATATTGAGTTGATCCGCCAATGGCGCAATGATCCCAATGTTAGCCAATATATGTTGTGCCAAGATATTATTAGCCAGAAACAACAGCTTGCATGGTTTAAAAACATCCAGCTCGATACTAGCCAGCAACACTTTGTGATCCACTATAAAGGCCTACCGATCGGAGTGGCTAATATTCGCACTTGTTACCAAGGTGAGTCTCTTAACACAGCTCGCGCTATCGAACCGGGTTTATATATTGCCAACGATAAATATCGTAATAATATACTAGCCTTTGCTCCCACTTTGCTGCTGAATGACTATTGCTTTGAACAGTTGGGTTGTCAGGAGTTAAAAGCGATTGTTAAGGCAGACAATACGGCCGCACTCAATTACAATGCAAAATTAGGTTATCAGATTGAAAAATCTACTGAAAATCAAGCTGATGTGATTGCAATAACGCTGCACAAAAATGACTATCAACAACGCACTGTGCAACTCAAAGCACTACTTTCACGCTAAGTTTTTTAGGTACTGTAATTTTAACAATGGACATTATTTATGAGTACAAAGCAACAATTACAAAGCGCTTTTTCCGAGTCTCTCGGCATAGAGCCAACACAAGTGATAGATTCTCTTAGCTACAACAGTATTGCCGAATGGGATTCTACCGCTCATATGATCTTGATAGCTGAACTTGAAAACGAATTTAAGGTGATGCTCGATACAGACGATATTATAGATATGAGTTCGGTCGCCAAGGCTAAAGAGATCCTGGCAAAATACAATGTTGAGTTTTAATGTTAGCTGATAAGTGCATTCTCATTACCGGAGCCAATCGCGGGATTGGAGAAGCTACGGCACGCCTGTGCGCTAAGTATGGAGCACAGCTATTTATTGCCGGTCGAAATGGATCCTCATTACATGCCCTGGCAGAGGAGTTAGGCAGTGAGGCCCATAATAGCGTGACACCACTGGTCTATGATGTCGCTGATGAATTGGCTGTAAAAGGCGCCTTTAGGTTTATTCAGCAAAGCACGGGTAAGTTAGACGGTTTGGTTAACAATGCCGGGTTGATGCTTGATGCAGGACTCGCGATGAGCCGTTTAAGTGATTTGCAGCAGCTACTTAGCGTTAATACCATCGCTGCCTATCAACATGCTCAATTGGCCAGTCGCTTAATGAGTCGACAACGGGCAGGCAGTATGGTCAATCTATGCTCGGTGGTGGGTGAGCAGGGCAGTGCTGGACAAAGCGCTTACGCCACCAGCAAGGCCGCGTTAAGTGGAATGAGCAAATCCCTGGCTAAAGAGCTAGGCAGTTTACATATCAGAGTCAATGGTGTGGCTCCGGGTTTTATTGACACTGATTTAGTCGCCCACTATCCCGATGAAACACGTCAGCAGGTGCTCAACAACATCTCCTTACAGCGCTCTGGGCGGGCAGATGAGGTGGCTGAATTGATTTGTTTCTTGTTATCTGACAAAGCCAGTTATATTAGCGGACAGATCATTGCTATCGATGGCGGTATTAAGCTTTAAAGTTGCTTTTGTGACCACTACTTCGAATGGCAGCCTATATATATTAAGGAGGTGGTACAGATGTTCTTCAATTTATTAAATCAACCTTCTGAGGCAATCGCCGCTATTGAGGGGGATATCAATATAACCTACGCTCAGTTGCGGGCAAAATGTGCTGGTTTTTCTACTGAGCTGACTACGCCTGGCCAACTAATTTTTCTAAAAGCTAATAATAGTATCGCTACCTTGGTTGCTTACCTTGCAGCGTTGGCAAACCGACATCCAGTGATGTTACTCAAGCCCGATATTTCTCAGGGGAAATTAGATCACTTGATTAGGGTTTATCAGCCCAATCTGCTGATTGAAAACCTAAGTATTACCCACTTGCATGCCAGACCCATAGCGTTGGCAGAAGAGCTGGCTCTGTTGTTATCCACTTCTGGTTCAACTGGTTCGGCCAAGCAAGTGGCACTGAGCGCAGTTAACCTGCAAGCGAATGCCCAGTCAATTTGTGACTACTTGCCGATTCAGCCAAGTGACCGCAGTATTACTACCTTGCCTTTTTTCTACTCCTACGGCTTATCGGTGATCAATAGTCATTTACTGGCGGGCGCCTGTATCGTCTTTACTTCCCATTCTTTTGTTAACCGTGAGTTTTGGCAGTTATTTAAGCAACTAGAAATTAATAGTTTTGCTGGCGTACCCCACAGTTATGAGATCTTGCTGAAACTACGCTTTACACGTATGGTTCTACCATCTCTGCGTTATTTTACACAGGCTGGCGGTCGTCTTTCTCCAGCCTTAATCGGACAATTAGCTGGCTATGCAAGTGCTCAGCACCAGCAGTTTTTTGTCATGTACGGGCAAACTGAAGCGACTGCGCGTATGGCTTACCTGCCGGGGGACAGGGCCTTGCTTAAGCCTGAGTCAATTGGCCGGGCCATTCCTGATGGTAAGCTAAGTCTGCGGGATGAATTGGGCCGCGACATAATCGAAAATAATAGCCTCGGAGAATTAGTCTATCAAGGGCTGAATATCATGCTGGGTTACGCTCAAAATGTGGCTGAACTGGCCGCCTTTAATCCTGCTGAAAAACTGCTGACGGGGGATATTGCTTATCAAGACGAAGATGGGGACTTCTTTATCACCGGCCGCCTAAAACGCTTTATTAAACTGCTTGGCCAACGAGTAAGTTTAGACGAGGTGGAGCAATTGTTGGCTGAATTAGGCCTTGAAACTTACTGTTGTGGTGACGATAATGGTTTGATTGTTGCTGTGTCCACTAATTCACCGACTAAAGCCGCGCAGCAGGATCTACTTTTTGATAATAATAAGGCACTAAATACATTGCTTTCAAAACAACTTCAGCTACATCATAGTGTTATCCAAAGCTTCGTCTTGGATGAGTTGCCTCTGACTGCAAACGGTAAAAAAGATTACTATGCCATACAAGGTTTGGCCGGATTAAAAGCGGGTTAGCATGGAACAAGATACGCAATTACAGGACATGCAAAAATTAAACATTGAACGACTCAATACGTTGGCGAAAGCCGAGTCTGATATCAGTGTACTATGGCTTTATGGATCCAGAGCAAGGGGCACCTATTCAGCACAGAGTGATTATGATCTTGCTGTGGCTTATGACACCTTTTTGTCCGACCCCCTGGAAGCGAGATTAAGACCAGAGTTACTGGCCCTTGAGTGGCAGAATAAACTCGGTATCGAACTGTCCGTTTTAGATATTAACAAGGCACCCTTACCTCTGGCGTTTACTGTTATCAATGATGATGTCGCCTTGTATGTTCGCGATGGTTTGCGCAAATGTATGGAAGAAAAGAGAATTATGTCCATGTGGGAGCTAGATTATCAGTATAGCCGGAAACATTATGCTTGAAGCTTACTGCGATAATATACACGAGCATATCCAACAATGTGTACAGGAGCTTGACGATCTTAACCATATAATGGCTCAGCGAAGTTTATCCAGACATGAATATCGTGCAGCTGAACGTTTGTTACAGATCCCGATTGAGTCATGTATTGGCCTTAGCAAGCATTGGTTGAAAAGACTCAATAAGCGAGTCGCAACAGATGCGTACCAGAGCTTGATGCTGCTTGAACAGGAAGGAGTATTGAGCGAGGTAAAACTAAACTGGAGGAGTATCATTGGGATGCGAAATGCGTTAGAGCATGACTATTTGAATATTGATACCGATACGGTTAAAGGTGTTATTAAAGATAAGACCTATGTTCAGTTGTCGGACTTTTCTGAGTTGGCCATTAGCGGACTTCGAACGTAGGGTTGATATGCGAAATTTATGAGCGATAGTAGCAACACACTTCCTATTTACCATCGAGAAATTGAAACCTTATTCACTAGACCTGTCTACGGCTTAAACCAAGTTGAAAAAGAGCGCATGCTACTGCCGGCGTTGAACTCTCTGCATCAGCATCATCAAGCCTGTTGCCAGCCCTATCACAATATTGTTAGCGCAAACGAGCAATGCTCAGCGGTAGACAATATAGCCAAATTTCCCTATTTGGCCGTGCGGCTATTTAAGCACCTCGCGTTAAGCTCTGTCCCGAAAACTGAGATATTTAAAACCCTGCAATCCTCGGGTACTACAGGGCAAATGCCAGCGAAGATAGTTTTGGACAAGGCAACCAGTGCCAGGCAATCCAAGGCCTTGGTGAAAATACTGCAAGCGACTATCGGTAAGCAGCGTTTGCCCATGCTAATCATTGACTGCCCAGCAGTGTTAAAAGATAAATCTCTTTTCAGTGCCCGCGGTGCGGGCATTCAAGGCCTGGCATTCTTTGGCCGTGATCATACCTATGCGCTGGATGACAACATGCAGCCTAACTGGCCGGTAATCGAGGCCTTTGCCGAAAAATATGCAGGGCAGCCAGTATTGATTTTTGGCTTTACGTTTATGGTCTGGCTGCATTTTATTCAAGCCTTAGTGCAGCTTAATAAATCTTTGCCCTTTGAACAGGGTATATTGCTGCACAGCGGTGGCTGGAAAAAACTGGAGGAGCACAAAGTCGATAATTCGGTGTTTAAGCGAATCATTGCCGAAGCAATTGGCGTAAGGCACATTTACAACTTCTACGGTATGGCAGAGCAAGTAGGTTCAGTATTTGTCGAATGTGAGCAAGGCCATTTGCATGCCCCGATGCTGGCCGATGTAATTGTGCGTGATCCTTATTCTCTGGCACCCTGTGAAGTAGGCGAACAAGGTTTGATTCAGGTCTTGTCGGTACTGCCCAGTAGTTATCCAGGTCACAGCTTATTGACCGAGGACTTAGGGGAATTACTGGGTATTGACGATTGCCTCTGTGGCCGAAAAGGTAAGCACTTTAAAGTTATTGGCCGTTTACCTAAAACTGAAGTGCGTGGCTGCAGTGATACGCATCAGGGGGCATCATTATGAGCGAACTGAGTATTTTGGCACCCACACAACAGTCTTCATTAAATAAAAAAGAGTGTATTGAGACAATCTTCACTTTGTCTCCCCTAGCCTCATGCAATGCACTGACTTTAGCTTTTGTCCAAAGTTTGTCCGATTGTTTACTTAAAAGTGAACAGGCAAAATCGCTGCCAGAGTTAGTTGCGCTGGGTTTTTGGCTTCGTCGCGCAAACATAAAAAAGATAATTTCCCAGCAAACAGATGTCATCAACAAGGCGCTGGGCACGGTAATCCATTTCACTCCGACCAATGTGGATACCATGTTTGTCTATAGTTGGGTATGTTCATTAATAATGGGTAATAATAACATTGTTAGGGTAGCAAGTAGTGATTCGGCAACTAAAAACACCTTACTTAATGAGCTAAATCGGCTTTATGCCTTAGTTGAATATAATGATATAGCCCAGCGCAATATTTTTGTAACGTATCCCAAAGCTTCACAAAACAGCGCAGAACTGTCTTTATTGGCTGATGCACGGGTAATTTGGGGCGGTGATGCGAGTGTAAACATCATCCGGGCCTTGCCAACTCAACCACGTTGCCGAGATATTTGTTTTGCTGACCGTTATTCTGCCGCACTGATAAACGGGGAACAGCTCAACGAACAGCAACAAGTGTCTGAGTTGGCTACATTGCTGTGGCGCGACACACAGCCCCATGCTCAACAAGCTTGTTCATCGCCGCGTGTAGTATTTTGGTTAGGTAATACAGCGTTTCAAAAATCATTCTTTGAGCAGATTAATCAACTCGCAAGACAACAAAACGCTGAGCCGCAAAAACTTAACAATCATTTGGTTGTAAGCCAAATGATGCAAAGTACAGGGCTTGCGCTACACCCCTTAGTGCAAGAATACATATGCGCCTTACCTGTCGAAGCGCTGCGAGAGGAATTTTTGGAGTGGCATTTAGGCAATGGATTGTTCCTCATTAAATATTTGACGAACTTGGAAGAAATAGCAGACTCAATAGACAATAAGCTACAAACATTAAGTTACTGGGGGCTAACTCGGAAGAAGATGTTAAAGCTTGTAAGTGAACCGTCGATAAAAGGATTAGACAGAATAGTACCCGTGGGTCAGGCCTTGGAATTTACTCCCGATTGGGACGGATATCGTTTACTGACAGATCTTTCACGACATATCACTGTAGGTTGATTGTGGACAAAGTATTGTACGTGTTTGCCTTTATGGCGTTACTGCTGATTGCCAACAGCGCCTTATTGCGCGCCACCAAAGTGATCCGAGGCAAGCGAGGAGCACTGACAAATAAAGTGAATCTAGACGATTTACTAATTTTAACGGCTCTGGGGGCTGTCACAAGTATAATTGTTCTTTTTGGCAACACATTCCTAAAGTTGTCAGCAGCGAGCCTGTTGGGTCTGTATGGTGTTTTGGTCTGGTTAGATGCCATATTGTTTGTGCAATACCGAATCGAAATCAATCGGCAAACTATCGCTTGGTTCTTTACTGGCACTAATGGCTTAGGTAAGGGCATTCCTCATCTTCTGGCGTTGTTTAAACAATATCCCATTACAGCACTGATCCCCTTAGTTTGGCTTGGCGGGGTTTGGGCTGCTTATAGCTTAGGCAATACTCAGCACTTAGGATCACTGTACAACATAGCTAAATTTGCACTCTGCAGCACAATGTTAAGTGTATTGTGTGTGTATTTCCCCAGGGTCAATGTTTATGGTGTTTCCGCGACACTGCTATGTATGTTGAGCCTGTTGAGCGTTGCTGTCCCGGCGACAACGGGCAGTGTCAGTCAAGCAGTAATATGGTCTGTGGCAGTCGCTTTTATTTTGGTATCGGCCTTACTACTTTTGCTGACCTTGTTACGCAAGCTATTTAATAACCAGCACGAATTTTTGACTTCACCGACTCTGCTCAGCAATATTCTAGCAGTGGATAATTTTGTAGCAGATGACGGGGTTATTCTGAATACAGAGCATGAAGATTTTGTGAAGCCTGCAGCCAAGTCCCAAAGCAAAAGCGAATATTTTGGAACCTGTGCTGGGGCCAATGTGATCCTGATCACTGTTGAATCCTTGGGTGCGTATATCAGTCCTTATATAACTGATGGAGCACGCTCTCGCTTGAGTGAAAAATTGGCGAGTAAGTCATGGTTCTCCGAGCAACATTTTTGTTTATGCCCTAATACCACGGTGTCCACCAATCAGATTTATACCGGAGCGTATTCTAATAATCCCTATAATAAGATTGATTCATTATTTCCTGGTCAGGAACCTAAACATATCAAGGCGCTTAAACAGGAGGGGTATAAAACGCTTTTTCTCGATAGTGCGAATATAAACTTGTTTGACTACAAAAAGTTACTGAAGCGTATTGGATTTGATCGAGTATGGGGAACTGAAGATATACCAGAGCATGGATTAAAGGCCGACTATCGGCTGTGGAATATGGTGGATGTGATTGCCAAGGAAGTGACAGACAGCCCATTCTATTTGCATCTAATTAATGACCAGACTCATATGCCGTACGAAGTCGTGGACACACAGCGTTTTTCAAATCATAAAGGAGCTTCACAAAAATCCTTGTATTTAAATGCTTTAGAGGAAGTAGATTACATATTGGATGTGTTTTTACAAAAATTGGCTGAAAAAATTGATTTGTCTAATACCATACTGGTTTTTACAGGCGATCACGGCGAATCTTTTGGTGAGTTTGGTTATAGCTTTCATAGCAATTCAGTGATTATGCCGCAAATGCAGGTACCTTTTATGCTGCATCACCCTAATCTATCACCCCGACAAATAAACCATTCATGTCACTTTGATTTATTCCCAACTTTTTTCGATTTACTAGGTATTGATTTTCAGCATAAATGTATTGGAAGCTCAATTGGGATTGAAGATAGACGTTTCGCCTACTTTTTCCACTCAGCTACGTTAAAAGGCAATACACCCGCTAATTTTGGATCGCTGTATGATGGAGAAATGTTCTGGGTGGATCGATTGTTTAATCAAGTAAATGTACTTCACAATGACCAAATTAAATCCAACCTTAATGGTGCCGATAAAGAATACATTAGTTCAATGTTAAATCGGATGCTGATACAACGTGGATTATTGTCATGAAAAATTGGATTGTAGAAGTTTCCAACACATTAGCACTATATTTTCATGCTTATTTATTTGAGGTGAAATGCGTTGTCTTAAGATTCGAGCGATTTTTTGAGCAAATACAGGCCAAAATGGAAAAGTTAGTCCCTCATATTTTGGTGGAAGTGTTGCCGGCAGGACTGATTAAACCAATACAACTAAAAAACTCGCACCGACAAGGCCAAACCGCAGTGGACTTGCTGTTGATGCTGTCTGAAAATCTAAAATTACACGATGTGCCTCATTATATTGATGCTGGCACTTTACTCGGCGTGTATAGAGATAATGCGCTCATTCCTTGGGATGATGATTTGGATTTTTCTGTGAATGCTGACTATTTAACGTATACCATCAAGGTTTTAGAGCAACAATTACCCAAGATGCTTGCAATAACGGGTGTGGATTGGACCTTACACACATACATTAATCAACAAGCCTACGGCGCGGTGCCAATTGGTGCAATTCGAGCGCTTAAGTTACTCCCTGATGAAGACGGTGAGGGCTTTCCTGGCATCGACTTTTTTGTTAAATATATCCAAGGAGAGCATATGGACTATTGCTTAGCCTCCCGCGGGTTTCGTATGCCTTCTAATCATTTTAGTGACATGCAAAGCCATACATTTGCTGGTGGTGAAGTGTCTTTACCTTATCATGTTGAAGCTTATTTAGAAGGCCATTACGGTGATTGGCAAACACCTCAAAAAGAATGGTCACTCAGTCATGTTAAGTCAGCGACGGTTTTTAAGAGTCAGACGTTATGAAAACGGTGATTACTTATGGCACTTTTGATTTATTACATGTTGGTCACGTCAATATGTTAGAGCGTTTGGCTGAGCTGGGAGATAAATTAATTGTAGGTGTGTCTACTGATGGGTTTAATTTATTAAAAGGCAAACACAGCTTATACAGTTATGCTGAACGAGCCAAGATAGTCTCCGCGTTAAGGTGTGTAGACCAAGTTATTGCCGAGCACGATTGGCAGCAAAAAAAGAAAGATATAGAACAATACCAAATAGATATATTTGGCATCGGTGCAGACTGGCAAGGTAAGTTTGATGAGTTAAGTGCAAACTGTGAAGTGGTATACCTTCCAAGGACACCAAGCATATCAACTACCGATTTGAAAAAAGCCCTGTCTAAAATTGATAGTGCGGCTATTCAGCAAATAAAACTTGGACTGGATAGTGTATTGGATCTCGTTAAGGCTATTGAGTAGCTCCCATGCAATATACACTAAATAAAATTTATTCCGATTACGCCAACGTCCATCAGGTATGTAGAGACGTGTTGGATTTATCGAACCAGTCAGCCATCGAAGCTGTTTTAATTGGTGGTTCTTTACTAGGCATGGTGCGTGACGGTGATTTTTTACCTTGGGACAAAGATTTAGATTTTGCTGTGTTTGAAGCCGATATCGAAGCCACTCTTGCACTTGAATCTACTTATCGCAAAATGGGCTATGAATGCAGGGTGCACCATTTGGGGGTGAGATCCCCCATAGAATTAGACGCTGGAATAAATTTGATATTTAAAATAACAAATTTAATGAAAGAGCGCGCTATAGAGCACTGCCTAATTGGTGGCGCACTTTTAAATCTATATCGAGATAAGTGCCTTTATGCTGAAACTGATACGCTTGGAATATTAATAAACCCTGGTGATGACGCTCAGTTCAATACTTTACTAAAAAGCTTAAGATTACTAGGTGAGGTATCGTTAAGTTACAGTGATAGTCAGGTTAAAAGTATTTTGTTGGTTAGTGGACAATGGCGAGTTAATTTTTTCTTATATGTCTGCGAGGAGCAAGGCTTTGGTTGGCGTGACTTAAACTGCGAACATTGGTTTGACCAGCCCTTATTCCCAGCACAAAAATATGCTTTAGGGGATTACTCTTATTCTGGCCCAGCTAACACCCAAGCCTTTTTACAAGCTCGCTTTGGCAGCAATTGGCAGGCAAAGCCTGTCGCTAAGTTTAGTGAAGGTAGAACGATAGGGTCGATGCAACTTTATAAAAATGGTGTGATGTTTGATTTTATTATGCATTACGTTCGAGGTGATAAAACTTACTGGTTCGAACCCGCTGCGAATGTGATTAGCACTAAAGGATTCTTACCTTGCTCGTTAAAATCGACTACTGCTGGTGACATGTTATTCCCAGATTATCCTGAAATATTTTTGCAAGAACATTATGGGAACTGGAAAGTACCGGTAAAAACGTGGGATGGAGCAGTTGATAATCCGACTATTATTTCTTCAGATAACGCCATGCAGGAAATTTTAGATGGTAAACAGTGAAAAGTCGTTAAACCAAACACCCTTAGTGTCGGTCATCGTGCCAAATTACAATCATGGACCGTTTTTGGCGAGTAGGTTACGTAGTATTTCGGAACAGACTTACCGAAATATCGAAATAATATTACTAGACGATGCGAGTGAAGACAACAGCGTCGATATTCTTGAGGCATATAGCAAAGATGAATCTCGGGTTACCTATTTTAAAAAAAACATTGTCAATACTGGCGTACCCTTTCAACAATGGCAAAAAGGTTTAGAGCTTGCTGTAGGGGAGTTTGTATGGATAGCAGAAAGTGATGATCTGAGCGATACACGTTTCTTAGCCACAATGGTGGCTGATATTTCTAAAAGTGCTGAGATAGGTATTGCGTATTGTAGGTCAAAAAAAATAGATCGTTTTGCTAATGAAATCGGCGATTTTGAACTTATGTCCCCACTAATTAGAAAAAACATTTGGAAACAAAACTTTGTCTTAAATGGTTGTAAGTTGGTTACGGATTTTATGCCCTTTCGTAATATTATTCCTAATGCCTCTGCTGCTTTATTTAGAGCAACACTGCTTAATAAATATGTTTTGAAAAGAGAAATTAACCTTAGTCGTTTGGAAGATTGGCTACTGTACATAGATTTAATGCAACATTGTGACGTTGCTTACAGTTTGAAATCCTTAAACTATTGTCGTGTTCATCAGGGGAGTGTTACTCGAAGTCATAGTGTGCAAAGTTATGCAGAGACGGTAAAACAAAGGCTGTTCATTTTACGCAGATTAAGCACATTTCAAAATTCTGATGGGATAATGATAAAGCGAGCTCTAAGGTCGCTATTTGAGCACCGCCATAAGTTTAAATGGGCGAATCAAATTGCACTTGAACTAAAAAGTAAAGCTTTGCCTTTTGGTCTTTTTGGATTTAATGATCTGACAAAGTATATTATTGAGTCATTAATGCCAGATGTTGCTCCCCGTTTCATTATTGATAAAAAATTTCAAGGTAATCAGTTTAATGATATCCCAATTATATCGGTCGAACAAACAACAGTTCACCACGTTCAAATCGTTGCGATCATGTCTCCTCAATATCATCTCCAGATGCGTGAACAATTGCGTAGTCAAAATTACCGAAATAGAATACTTGTGGTGGGACATCAGGGGTAATTAGCAATGTAATGTTCACTTATTTTATCCAATGACTAAGACCCTTACTCAATAAAGACTGAAGACTCAATGTATCTGTTCGGAACTGATCTTGAAGCCATTGATGCTGGGTGTCGGTTAAGGGGCGTTGCTGATAATAACTATTCGTTCCAACATTAAACTTTGATGACGTGTCTATGTTTTGTTCTTGGAGCCTCAAAAATGTCAAAGTATCTTGAGTGACTTTTTGAGTATTGTTTGCAAAATCCTCAAAAAAAATAATTTTAGTATCTAATAGTTTTAAATATTCCTTTACTGGATGGTAATAAAGCCCTCGAGTCACGTGATGAAAAATAGGATCATATAATTCGTTTTGGCGTTTTTTTTCTAGCATTAGAGATTCCCAAAATGATTCTCCTTGAAATTTTGCGTTGAAAGAATGAAGGTATTCTGAATAAGCTCTCTCAATGGGATCTCTGAGCATTATAATTATCTTTATATTTTTGTCCCATTTATAAATTCTCTGGGCAGTATTTTCACATGTTAAATAATCGGTAGATGCTTCCCCACAAAAAGCGTTTACAGGAGCATCGGCAAAAAGTTCCAAATATTGCTCTTTTGTTTTTGTAATGTCTTTGTGAAAATAATTTTTATTATAATTAATCTTTTCGACTGGGTAATCGCAAAAGAAACGAGGCTCTTTATTTTTTGGCATGAATACATTTTGGTGTTGACTAATGTATTGATACAGAGATGTAGTGCCTGATTTTGCTGCGCCTACAATAATAAATTTAACGATGCTCATTGTTTGCTAATTCTTTTTTATGAAAGTAATGATAGGAGTGTATAAGTTTTTTAAGCAAAAGTGATTTGAAAAATATGATAATTACACATTTTACAATTGTTTCTGTCCAAAGCAAACACCCTTCAAGTAAATTTTTTATTTGCCGATATTTTTAAAATAAAGCGCTTAGTAATATTAATCTAGTCATGCACCGATACTAAATAGTACAACAGAGTCTTCAATTTGCCTGAATTACGGTTTTATTGCAGAATCACGATAGGGTATGGTGATGACATTAAAGTAAATTAAAGGTTTATAATCAATGAAGGCAGTAATTTTGGCTGGAGGTTTGGGCACTCGTATCAGTGAAGAAAGCTCAATACGACCAAAACCGATGATCGAAATCGGTGGTAAACCGATGCTATGGCATATAATGAAAATATATTCGGCTCATGGGATTAACGACTTTATTATTTGTTGTGGTTATAAGGGGTATATTATTAAGGAGTACTTCGCTAATTATTTTTTACATATGTCTGATGTCACCTTCGACATGCAGAATAATAAAATGGAAGTTCATGAAAATAGTGCAGAACCATGGAGTGTCACTCTAGTAAATACCGGCGAGAGCACAATGACCGGTGGTCGACTTAAACGTATTAGGAAATATATTGGGGACGATGATTTTTGTTTAACATACGGCGATGGGTTAAGCAACGTTAATATCAATGAAAGCATTGAATTTCACAAAGCTCAGGGGAAGCTTGCCACTCTTACTGGTGTGCAGCCCCCTGGACGTTTTGGGGCGATTAATTTGGATAATGATTCTGTTAAGAGTTTCAAAGAAAAACCTCAGGGTGATGGCTCATGGATTAATGGAGGTTTTTTTGTATTGTCACCTAAGGTGATTGATTTAATCGATGGTGACAGCACCATCTGGGAAAAAAAGCCTATGGAAACCTTAGCCTCAAGAGATCAGCTGTCGGCGTATTTACATAGAGGTTTTTGGCAGCCCCTCGATACTCTTAGGGAGAAAAATTATCTAGAAGAACTATGGGAATCGGGCAATGCGCCATGGAAGATTTGGGCATGAAAAGTTCATTCTGGCTCAATAAAAAAGTGTTTATAACTGGACAGTCCGGATTTAAAGGAGGTTGGTTAAGTCTTTGGTTGCAAAGTCTCGGAGCAGAGGTTACCGGGTTTTCGTTACCACCGCCCACTTCCCCAAACCTTTTTGAGGCCGCTAATGTAGCCGATGGCATGACCTCTATCATAGGTGATATTCGGGATGAGGGGCATTTGACTAAAGCTATTAAAGACTCTGGTGCAGAAGTTGTTATTCACATGGCAGCTCAAGCTCTCGTTCGAAAATCTTATATTGACCCAGTGGAAACTTACGCCATCAATGTAATGGGCACAGTAAATTTACTGAATGCCGTGCGTCAATGTACCACTGTCAAAGCAGTAGTTAATGTTACAAGTGATAAATGCTACGAAAATAAAAATTCAGATGTGCCCTTTGTTGAAAGTGATCCTATGGGCGGATATGACCCCTATAGCAACAGTAAAGGGTGTGCTGAGTTGGTTACTAATGCATTTGCTAGTTCTTACTTTAATCATAAACATTATTCCGAACATGGCATAGCGTTGGCTTCAGCACGAGCAGGAAATGTAATTGGTGGTGGAGACTGGGCTGAGGACCGTTTGTTACCAGATATATTCCGTGCAATAGCCGACGATCAAACGGTTATTATTCGAAACCCAAACGCAATACGTCCTTGGCAGCATGTACTTGAACCTCTTTCTGGTTATCTCACCTTGGCTAAAAACCTTTATTTATCTGGCACTAAATATTCTGGTGGCTGGAATTTTGGTCCGCAGGAAGAAGATACAAAAACTGTTGGTTGGATGGTCGATGAAATATGCCAGCAGTGGGCGAACAATGCTTCATGGCAAATTTCTGAAGGTGAGCACCCCCATGAGGCCAATTATTTAAGGTTAAATAGTAATAGAGCTAAGTCTTTATTACATTGGCATTCCTATTGGGATACAAAGCAAGCGATTGACTATTCCGTGTCGTGGCAAAAGGCATATTTGAATGGCGATGATATGCGTGAGTTTTCATTAGAACAAATCTCAAATTTTAGGGAATTATAATAAGATGAAATGCCGTCATTGCAGTCACACCCTACAACATGTTTTTTTAGATTTAGGATTCGCTCCACCGTCTAACGCTTATTTGTCAGTTGAACAATTGAAAAAACCAGAATTATACTTTCCTTTAAAGCTCTATGTTTGCGAAGAATGTTGGCTTGTTCAGACTGAAGATTCTGCTCAAGCTGATGAGTTATTCAGCAGTGATTATGCATATTTTTCTTCTATTTCAAAAGGTTGGCTAAAACATGCTGCGAATTATTCGACAATGATGATTGAAAAGCTCTCAATCAATGAAAGAAGTTTGGTTATTGAAGTCGCAGCAAACGATGGTTATTTACTGAAAAATTTCGTTGCTAATGGCATTCCCTGTATTGGTATCGAGCCTACTTTGAGCACGGCTGCTGCTGCAAAATTACTTAATATACCGATAATTAGTGAGTTTTTTGGGGAGGCTTTAGCTCTGACGCTAGCAAATGATAATAAGCAGGCTGATCTGATTATTGGAAATAATGTTTTGGCCCATGTCCCAGATATAAATGATTTTTCCTTAGGATTAAAAACCGTGTTAAAACCTATGGGTACTATCACACTAGAATTTCCACATCTATTGCAATTAGTAAACAAAAATCAGTTTGATACAGTTTATCATGAACACTTTTCCTATCTTTCTCTTTTTTCAGTTAAAAAAATTCTAAAATTGGCTGGATTGAGGGTGTACGATGTTGAAGAGCTCGCTACACATGGAGGTAGTTTAAGAGTATATGCTTGTCATGAAAATGACTTGAGACAATCCAGTTCGAATGTAGACAAGTTAATTCAAAATGAAACTTTGGGTGGTATGCAGGAGATTTCGTTATATCAAAAATTTCAACAGCGAGCCGATACCGTTAAAAATTCATTACTGAACTTCTTAATAACGCAACATCAAAATGGGTCAAAGGTAGCGGCTTATGGGGCAGCTGCTAAGGGATGTACACTATTGAATTACGCTGGGGTGAAACCTGACTTATTAGAATATGTTTGTGATGCTGCACCGTCCAAACAAAATAAATTTTTACCTGGTTCACATATTCCAATATTTGACCCGAAGATTATAGCTGAGCAGCAACCCGATTATGTGCTTATACTTCCTTGGAATATTCAATCTGAAGTGATGGAGCAATTGTCATTTATTAGAGAATGGAAAGGTAAGTTCGTTGTGGCAGTTCCAGAGCTTAGAGTGTTGTAAATGAACTTTACTTCAACACAGCTACAAGGTGCAGCGATTATTGATTTAGAAACAATATCAGATGAGAGAGGTTTCTTTGCCCGAAGTTTCTGTAAGCAAGAGTTCGCTGTTCAGGGTATGAAAACTAATGTTATGCAAAGTAATATTTCGTTTAATCATAATAAGGGGACATTGCGTGGGATGCACTTTCAGCATGCATCTCACTCAGAGGCCAAGCTGGTTCGCTGTATAAGTGGCAGTATCTTCGACGTCATAATTGATTTACGCATAGAGTCTCCATCATACTTAGAATGGTTTGCTTGTGAATTAACTAGTGCAAATAGAAAATCGCTTTATATACCAGAAGGTTTTGCTCATGGTTTTCAAACCCTAGAGGATAACAGTGAAGTGCTGTATCAAATGTTTGATTCTTTCTCACCCCTTCATGCTGATGGTATTCCTTGGGATGACCCCTCCTTCAATATTACCTGGCCATTAGAGCCTAGTTGTATCTCAGAAAAAGACCGTAGTTACCTAAAATTTAACGATGCAAAATTTTGAATATTTTACTTATCGGTAAGTCAGGGCAGCTTGGTAGTAGTTTATTGCAAGTCGGAGAAGGGCATCAATGGTATGCACCATGTAGAAAAGAGCTTGATATTGAATCTATCGATTCATGCCGAAGAGCAATTAATCGGTACCAGCCACAAATAGTGATTAATACGGCTGCCTTTCATAATGTCCCGTTATGTGAGAGTAAACCTGAACGGGCGTTTGCCGTTAATTGTATCGCAGTACGAATGCTCGCAAAACTATGTAAGGAAAGAGCGATAGTTTTTGTTACGTTTAGTAGTGATTATGTATTTGATGGAATGTCAAAAGAACCCTATCAAGAAGATGATAAAACTGGACCATTACAAATGTATGGTATTTCCCGTTTAGCAGGCGAGTATGCAGCCACTTCTGAAGCGCCATTACACGCGATTGTTATTAGAACGTGTGGGCTATATGGCTTGCAAGGCGCAAGTTCCAAAGGTGGTAATTTCGTGGATAATCGAATCAAAGACGCTCTGAACTTAGATAGTTTTGAAATGGGCTGCGACCAGATTGTTACTCCTACTTCAGCTTTAGACCTAGCGACCGCTGTAGTTAAACTAATTGAAAAGCCAATGTGTCCAGTCGGAATTTATCATATGGTAAATGAAGGGCAATGCACTTGGTATGAATTTAGCTGCAAAATTATTGAATTAATGAACCTTAATGTAAACATTACTCCTGTCGATCGCAAAGGATGGAGTGGTGAAATGCGCAGACCACTCCATTCAGTATTAGCCAATACAAAAGCTAAGAAACTTGGAATAACTTTACCAAATTGGCAACATGCTTTAGCTGCTTATATTGATGCAAAAACTGAGTTTTCCGATTTTAATTGTAAATGAGAAATTGTGAAACTCATTGTTCAATACTAAATTTTGTTACGAATGTTAAATGAGAATACCTAATAAATGAAAACACCGAAATTTTCTGTTCTATTACCTACCCATAATCGACTAGATCTCCTAACTAGAGCGATTACAACGGTTCAGGAGCAAAACTATTCTGACTGGGAAATAATTGTTTCTGACAATTACTCCAATGAACCTATTGGAAGCTTTGTTGCTTCGCTAAATGATGAGCGTATAAAATACATACGAACAGAATCTTTTATTCCGGTAACGGATAACTGGTATAATGCATTAACTCATAGCTCTGGCGAATACGTCATAATGCTTGGAGATGACGATTGCTTGCTCAGTGGTTACTTTTCATTATTAAGTGAAATGATTGAACAATATGAATCGCCGGACTTTATCTATACTGGTGCTTTATTATACGCTTACCCTAATGTAATCCCGGGGTGTGAAAAGGGTTATCTGAAATCATATAAAAATCGTAGTGTTTATCAAGGCCAAAGTGATGAATTTCTGCTGTCCCCCGAATTGGCTAAACAGCTTGTTTTAGACTCCATGAATTTTAAAGTCGAATTTGACTATAACATGCAGTTTTCTTTAGTGAGTAGGAAACTAATTAATAGGTTAACTAGTTACGGACCTTTTTATCAATCTCCTTATCCAGACTATTATGCATCTAATATGATTATGTGGAACGCCGAGAGAATTTTAGTCGTTCCTACTCCTTTGGTTGTCGTAGGGATTAGTCCTAAATCATTTGGCTACTATTATTTTAATAATGCCGAACAAGAAGGTAATAAATTTTTAAATAATGCTCCGAGTGAAAAATTAGCACAGCGTTTAGCTGATGTTGTTCTTCCAGGGCCGGTAATGAATACATCTTGGCTTATGTCTATGGAAATACTAGCAGTAAACTTGAACGTTGAAGAGTTGAAGCCTAACTACTGCCGATACAGACTTTTACAAATTTGTGCGATTTTTGCTGACTTAATCCTCAAAAAACCAGAAGCAAAAAAAGCTTATCAGCAACTTAAATTATTGTTGACTGAAGCTGAGTGGGTGGAGTATGGAGAACAATTTTTCCAAAAAAGTCTGGAAACACCAGAACCTAAAAGGAAAATAGTTGCGCAACAGGTACGTCAATTTGCTGCATCACATCCCGCAGTTACAATGCCAAACATTACTGGTGAATTCACAACTATTTTAGATGTTTTTGAGCAAGTTAATCCTCAAGTCAACTTGTGAAAATGAACGAGAGTAAAATAACAAAAAATATTGCAGTATTTCACTTAGTTAGAAAGTGCAATAACATTAAAATGTTATGCGATTTTCTCGAATCATATAAAATTTATTCAGGAGGCATTGAACATGATTTAATTATCATATTTAAGGGCTTTAATGACGTTACAGAGAAAGAGAAGCACATTAAACAGCTATCTTCGTTCACATATGACACATTTGATTTAAGCGACCATGGACTTGATATAACAGCATACATTCGAGCTACTCAACACTTTGGGCTATATTATGAGTATTTATGTTTTCTAAATTCTCATACAGTAGTACAAGATTTTGAATGGTTAAAAAAACTTTATAATAATATTTCCCGAAATAATGTTGGGCTAGTTGGCGCAACTGGTTCCTGGCAAAGCTTAACTGGCTCTAGTTCACGTTTTAAAATCGCCTATGCGGCCTTCGCTTATTGTCTGAAAACTATCCTCTCAGATAAAACTTTTAAGATTAAATGTGAGGAAATTTATGATGTTTACCAACACTTTTTATTCTTACTTGATTTTGACAAATTTCCAAATGTTCATATTAGGACTAACGGGTTTATGATTTCTGCAAGTTTGATGCTTGAAAATTGCCATCATCAAATAAATTCTAAATATGATGCCTACAGGTTTGAAAGCGGTAAAAAAGGATTGTCAAAAACACTAAAAAATAAAAAGCTTAAATTGCTCATGGTAGGTCGAGATGGTAAAGGGTATGAAGAACATGATTGGCGAGACAGCAATATATACATGAATAATGAGCAAAATAATTTACTTATTAGAGACAATATGACTCGAAAGTATACCAATGGACTAGTAAAAGAACAAGATAATCTAAAGGAGTTATGTTGGACAGATAGGGATGTTTTCTGCTCTGGTAAGGACTGGGTAAAAGTGGCAAACCGCAGGAGGTATGTGAAAAAAGTTATAAGACAAGAATCACAACTTATAACAATTGATAATAATAATACCAATACTAGAATAATTATCTTTGGTGCTAATGAATTGGGAAACTATTATTTCGATTGGATTAAAGAAAATACAAAAAACATTGAAATAGTATGTTTTATCGACTCTTATTCGGCAGAACCTTCAAAAAATGGACTTGGGGTTTATCTTCCGCAATACCTGCTAGAGCATCCATTGAGTTTCGACTATATATTAATTTCATCCAACGAATATTATGCAGAAATGTTAAATCAACTGAGAGGACAAAGTGTTGATGAGTCTATTATTATTTAATAATTGCATTGATGGATTGGATAAACTAAGGACAAAAATCATTAATTTGATTGGAAGTCATTCGCTGCATTTGTTTAATATTTAAAAAGTAGCTTTGGGGTTTGATCAATTTCAGTTATTAGTAACTAAACTTTGAAATTTTGTTACTTTATTGACAAAGGACACTTTTTCTAATTCCATGTAAATATGGTTTTTATAGTTAACATTATCAACCAACATTTTACCTCTTGTACCATCGTTAGGTATTTTTAACTGTGATATTTGTTTGGTAGAATTTACAGTCATATATAACGTGTAATCAAATATAATCGCAGACTTGTCGATTTGAAAAATACTGCTGATAAAGTGGTCCATAGAACATTGCTTTTTCACTGTATATTTAGGCAATAGTAGTTGGCATTGTTGCCCAAGTGCACAAAAATGAACAAGCATAGCGGCGATTGATAACTGGTCGCTCATCCAATCTGCACACTCTGATTGTTTATGATCTTGGATTATTGGGGTAAATGTAATTGGTTCGTACTCTGAAACTAAGCTTGGGATACGATAAAAGTTTTGGTTATACAAGGCGAATATCGTACTTTCTTGGCCCGTTTCTTTTATATCAATATCATCTTCTGCAGTAAGCTTATGTATATTATATATCACGAAATCGAAACGTTCCTCAGCTTCAAGTTCAATGGCCGTTGTGTTTCTAATAGTTAAGGTAACTGACCATGAAAAATAATTTTTTAGTAGCCAAACAACACTGTCTGCAAATCTAATAGAGTCTGTTATAACAAGTATAGATTTCTGTTTTACAAATTTTGCTAATTGTTTCTGCTCACGTTCATGTAATTTAAAAGCAGATGTGTCGAAACTGTCTATTTCGAAAGTTACTAATTTCGTAATTGCTCTAAATTTATTTCTCCAAGAATCAATAGCTAGCTGAAAAAGTGGTTGGCTAGTTTGGTGTGTAGTGAAAGAATCTGTAAGTTTGGTTAGCATAGCATTTGCGTAATTCACTGTGCCATATAAATAGTAAAAGAGTAGGGAGTTCCCTTTCTTATAGGAAGCAAATAACATTTCTTTCTGCTTAATAATTATTTGAATTGCATCTTCTTTGGTTCTCACTTCTTGGGTTAATAACTGATCGAATGACTCTAATTCATTAATTAATATATTTTTCGAAAAAACGTATTCAAACTTTTTAGAGTAATCATCTAAATTAGCATCTGAGAATATGTTTAACTTAAGTTGTTTAATGACTTCTTTTTTTTGATTTTCTGTGGAAACAATCAGTAATTCATCAGGCCTTATCGGCAAAGTCTCTTTAATTTTTGCTCCATCGCTACAATTATAAAATTCCTGCTCCTTGGGTTTTGCACCTGTTACCTGCTCGATAACTTGTCTAGACACCTTAAATTCATGTTTAGTGTTGACCTTAGGTCGAAAATTTCCGG
>Ga0307488_10000470_pt1 | contig 33265 bp, 54 predicted proteins | sample SB02metaG_FD_202248 | JGI IMG/M metagenome (GOLD analysis project Ga0307488, IMG submission 202248) | Sea-ice brine microbial communities from Beaufort Sea near Barrow, Alaska, United States - SB 0.2 | ecosystem: Environmental > Aquatic > Marine > Coastal | place: USA: Alaska | collected...
AAACTTTTTCTGCTGAACAACCAGACAGATTAAGAGGTCCACAATTTCATAGAGCATGGTGTGATGAGTTAGGAAGTTGGAAGAACGCAGAAGCATGGGATCAATTATTATTTGGATTAAGACTTGGAGAGAAGCCACAAGTAATAATAACAACAACACCCAAGCCAACAGATTTAATAAAAGAATTAGTACAGAATAAAGATTCTCTTGTAACGAGAGGTAGCACCTTTGAGAATAAGGATAATCTTGCAGAGTCCGCAGTTAAAAAGTTAAAAGAAAAATATGAAGGAACTCGGCTGGGCAGACAAGAATTATTCGCTGAAATTTTAGAAGATGTTGAGGGTGCTTTATGGAATCGTAATATGATTAGTAAGGCACTCATTAAATCAACAGATATAATACCAAACTTTACAAGAACAGTAGTTGCTATTGATCCAGCAGTTACTAGCAATAAGCATTCAGATGAAACTGGAATAGTAGTTTGTGCTAAAGGTACTGATGAAAAATTTTATGTTATAGATGATGTGACTGGTAGATACACACCAGACCAATGGGCAAAGATGGCAGTTGAAACTTATTATAAATATGATGCAGATAAAATTATAGCCGAAGTAAATAATGGTGGAGATTTAGTTGAAAGAGTGATAAGGACTATTGACAACAATATAAGTTATGGAAGTGTCAGAGCAACTAAAGGTAAGTATTTAAGAGCAGAACCAATATCAGCATTATACGAACAGAATAGAGTTAAACATTTAAAACCATTTCAATTTTTAGAGGATCAAATGGCAAATTATAATCCCACTACATTTTCTGGTTCGCCAGACAGATTAGATGCTTTGGTATGGGGAATAACAGAACTGTCGCAAAGAACAGGCAAAGTTAATTGGAGAATTAGTTAATGGCAATATATGACAATATAAAAAATATTTTTAAAACAAAAGAACAACCAAAGGTGCAAAGAAAAGAAGCACCCATAGTTTATTATAATTCTTTAGGATATGATTCAGCACCTAAAATTTCTTATCAAGATTTAGCAACTGATGGCTATTCTGAAAATGCTATTGTTTTTAGATGCGTAAATGAAATAGCAAACAATGCTTCAAGAGTTAAAATTAATTTATTTAGAGGTGATCAAGAAGTTGATAATCACCCTCTATTAGATTTATTATATAATCCTAGTCCAACTATGTCACAAGTTGAATGGTTTCAAGCATTGTATTCTTATTTATTGATTGCAGGAAATAATTATATTTTAAGTGTGGGAGGAGATAATTCTCCACCAACTGAACTTTATAATTTAAGACCAGATAGAATTAAAATTAGAGCAGGTACAAGAGCAATGCCAGTAGCTTACGACTATATGTTAAAAGGACAAGTAGTTGAAAGTTATGATGTAGATCAAGCAACAGGTAGTTCTAAAGTTAAACATATAAAACTTTTTAATCCTTTAGATGATTACTATGGAATGAGTCCTATGGGAGCATCTAGTGTTGATATTGACCAACATAATTTAGCAAACAAACACAATGTAAATTTATTACAAAATGGAGCAAGACCAAGTGGTGCTGTTATCTTTAATCCTAAAGATGAAACAGGTGGTCATGTTCAATTATCAGATGTTCAAAGAAATCAGTTAATGAATGATGTGAACCAAAGATTTAGTGGAACTGGTAATGCTGGTAAGCCAATGTTATTAGAGGGAGATTTTGATTGGAAAGAAATGGGTCTATCTCCTAAAGACATGGACTTTATACAATTAAAAAATATGTCAGCTAAAGATATTGCTTTAGTTTATGGAGTACCAAGTCAGCTTATAGGTATTCCTGATTCACAAACTTATTCTAATTTTGCAGAAGCAAAACTTGCATTATATAATGAAACAATTATTCCTTTGCTTGACAGAATACAGGGCGATTTAAATGAATGGTTAGTGCCTATGTTTAATGAGCAAGGTTTAGAATTAAGATATGATATTGATTCTATTCCAGCTATGGCAGAACAAAGAAAAAGAGTTTTTGAATCTGTTAGTGCAGGTGTTAAAGAAGGTATCTTAACTCGTAATGAAGCAAGAGAACAATTAGGTTATGAAACAATGGAGGGTGCTGATAGTTTATTAGTACCAGCTAATTTAATGCCACTTAATCTTGCTGATGATATGACAGAAGATAATATCAGCGAAGAAATTGTACCAGAAGTTATTCCAGATGATTTAATTGAAGATGAAGATGGAGATATTGATGAAGTTATAAAAGCTATAGCAGATATAAATACAACTCCTACTGACTCAATGGTTTCAGAAGCAAAAAAAGGTATTGCTTGGAAAAAAGAATTTAATAGAGGTGGTACTAGAATAGGTGCAGTTAGAGCAAGTCAAATTATTGCTAAAGAAAAATTATCTCCTAGTACAGTTAAAAGAATGTTTAGTTTTTTCAGCAGACACGAAAGTGATAAAGCAGCAGATGGATTTAGAGTAGGAGAAAAAGGTTATCCATCAAATGGTAGAATAGCTTGGGCACTATGGGGTGGAGATGCAGGATTTAGTTGGAGTACAAAAGTTAGAAACCAATTAGAAAAAGAAAAAGAAAAATTTTTAATTGACAATATAGATCAAAAAGATGCCAGCAATTAAGCAAACTAAATTATTTATAGAGAAGAAAAAAAATAAAGAAGAGTGCGAAGTGGTAGTAAGAATAGGAAAGTTTAAAACAAAAGTAGAAGCTGCACATTATGCTTCTTATATTACCATGACTAAAAGTATTGATTTTGATGCTGATAGTATATTAGATAATATTGCTGAACTTGAAGAAAATTATTATGGAGTTGATAATAGAACATTACATTAGAATAATTCTAATTTCATTTCTATTTTCTATGAGTGGTTGTGTTTCAGTAGGGAAAATGGATTTTAACCCATCAGGAACTTTAATAAAATATATAATAAAAAATAATAAGGAGAATAAATAAAATGTCAGGACAAATAAGAATAATAAATAATGCTTCACAAGCAGTAACAAATACAAGTATTTCAAGTAGTGCATTAGTAGTACCAACAGGATTAATAAGAATAGTAGCAACAGTTGATTCTTATATCAGTTTAACAGCTTCTGCAGCAACAGTAGATAATACTGGAATAGTAATTGCAGCAGGAGGAGAGAATTTTTTTCTAGTTGATGATGGAAGTTTTGTAAATGGATTAAGAGTTGGTGGAACAAGTGGAAGAATAAGTATTACTTGTGTATCTCTAGGTAGATAATGTTTTTTAATCGCAAACAATTAAAATTGTTTAAAGGTGTTAGAGAAAGAACTTGGTATCAACAAGAAAGATTAAGAACACCTTATAGACGACAATATTATAAAGTATTAAATAGATACTTTAAAGAGTTTGCAAACAAAGTTGAAATCGCATATCAAACAAGAAGTCAAATCATGTTAGATATGGAGTTAAGAAAACAAGCAGATAAATTAAAACTTATTTTAACTACACTTTATAGAACTGTAGGTTATGCTTTTAAAGATTATGCTTTAGGAAGATTTTTTTCTAAAGATTTTGATGATGACTTTGAAGAACAGTTGGCAGCTTTTGTAGCATTAAACACTGGTGTCTGGGTTGGTGAAATAGACGAAACAACTAGAAAAAGATTAGCCAAAGTAATTGATAACTCTTATGCTAATGGATTATCAGTAGATGAAACTGGAGTTGCTTTAAGAAATACAGTTATAGGTATGGGTGTGTATAGAGCAAACCTTATATCAAGAACAGAAGTTCATAGAGTTGCAGGTTTTGCAAATGAAACTGTTGCTGAAAATATGAAAATAAATGGCACAGTTAAAGAGTGGGTATCAATTCAAGATGAGAGAACTAGAATTACACATTCTTTTGCTGCAGGACAGAGAGTAGCTTTAGACCAACCTTTTATAGTTGGAGGGGAAAGACTAAAATATCCTGGAGATCCAATGGGTTCTGCTGGAGAAACAATTAACTGTAGGTGTGCCGCAATATATATAACACCTGATTTTTTATAGGAGATAAAAATGAATATGATAATAGGAATAATAATTGGTATATGTTTATGCCAAGCAAACGATAGATTTAAGTTAATAAAAAAAGCAAAGGACTTTATTAAAAAGATTAGAAAATAATGCCATTGTTAAAACCAAAAGATAAAGAAACGAGAGAGGACTTCATGGGTAGATGTATGTCAGATGATAAGACTACAAATGAATTTCCTACAACAGAGCAAAGATTAGCTGTATGTAATTCTCAATATAAAAATAAAACAAAGGAGAAATATTCAATGAATGATATTGAAAAAATGGGCGAAGCTATAAAATCTTTGACAGATGTTATCTCGTCTAAAGCAAAAGAAGAAAGTATTAATATAACTTCAGAAAAAAAAGAAGAAGATTATTTTGATCGTGAAGATGCTGCAGAAGCAAGAGCAGGAGAAATAGGTTGTACAGGAACTCATAGAGTTGATGAAGATGGCAATGTATTTTATATGCCTTGTGGTTCGCATGAAGAATATTTAGAAGCAGTAGGTAAGAGTTATAATGATGAAGAAGATAAATATCATAAACCTAAAAAGAAAAAGCCTATGAAAAGTGTTTGTGTATGTCAAGATGATGGCATTTGCCAATGCGATACAGAATTAAAGAAATTAGTTTTTGAATCTGAAATTAAAGCTGAAAGCAGTAAAGGAATATTTACTGGTTATGGCTCTATATTTGGAAACGAAGATCAAGGTAATGACATTATGCAGAAAGGTGCATTTACTAAATCATTAGTGAATAGACCAGTAAGCAAAGTTAAAATGTTATACCAACATAAAACAGATGAGCCTATTGGAGTCTTTACAGATATGTACGAAGATTCAAAAGGATTATTTGTTAAAGGACAATTAGCTATGGGTACTCAAAAAGGTCGTGAAGCATACGAACTTTTAAAGATGGGTGCGTTAGATGGTATGTCAATAGGATTTAGAGCAGATCCCGAAAAACAAGGGTACAATGAAAATAAGAGAGGAGTAAGAACTCTTAAAGAAGTTGACCTTATGGAAATCAGTTTAGTAACTTTCCCAATGAATGAAAGTGCTTTAATAGAAACTGTAAAAGGAAATGCTAAAAATATTCGAGAGTGGGAGAAAATCTTGCGTGAGGCAGGAGGTCTTTCTCGGACAGAGGCGAAGATTGGTGCGAAAGCATTATCGGAATCTTTATCACAGCGAGATGCTGGAGATGACAATAAACAATTAGCTGACTTAATAAATAAAGTTGCTAATATAATTAAACAATAAAACCAAAAGGACAATTATGGACAACAATGAAGTAAAATCTGCTGTTGAAACTCTTGGAAAAACTTTTGAGTCTTTCAAAGAAGCAAACGACGAAAGACTTGCACAAGTTGAAGCTAAAGGAACTGCTGATCCAGTAACAGAAGCGAAGTTATCTAAAATCGAAAAAGATATGGATAAATTTGCTGATATGGAAGTAAGCATGAAAGCACAAGCTGAAGCACAAAAGCAAGCCCAAGAATCAATGGCTAAATTAGAAACTATTATATCAAGACCAGGATTTGCAAATGATTCAAAATTAGAATCAAAGCATGTTCAAATTTTTGATAAATGGTTAAGAAAAGGTAAAGAAAACCTAACTCCAGATGAAGTTAAAGTATTAACTGTTGGAAACGATACAACAGCTGGTTACCTTGCTCCACCTGAATATGTAAGAGAACTAATTAAAGGAATAGTTGAATATTCTCCAATTAGATCAATTGCTAGAATCAGAAGCACATCTCAAAGAAGCATTCAAGTTCCTAAAAGAACTGGTGAGTTTACTGCTCAATGGGTTGCAGAAGAAGGTACAAGAAGCGAAACTACTGGATACACAGTTGGTTTAGAAGAAATCGCAGCACACGAAATGTATGCTTTGGTTGATATTTCTGAACAAGAACTTGAAGATTCAGTTTTCAATCTTGAAGCAGAAATGAACTCTGAATTTACAGAGCAATTTGCAAAAGCAGAAGGTACAGCATTTGTATCAGGAAACTCTGTTGGAAAACCAGAAGGTATTCTTACAGGTTTACCAGCAGGTAGATCACAAACATCAATTACTAATGACGTTCTTGGTGCAAATGATTTAGTTAATGCAGCACACAATGTTAAAGCAGAATATGCTAGAAATGGTTCTTGGATTATGTCTAGATCAACTCTTGCTACTGTTAGAAAAATGCAAGATACAGCAGGACAATATATTTTCCAACCAGGTGTATATGCTATGGGTGTTGGTTCTAATATTTTAGGACACCCTATTGTTGAGTGTACTGATATGCCATCAGTTGCAAATGGAACTGTTCCAGTTGTATTTGGTGATTTTAGAAGAGGATATATGATTGTTGATAGAACTGTTCTATCTATCATGAGAGATCCTTTTACTCAAGCTGCATCAGGTAACGTAAGATACATCGCTAGAAGAAGAGTGGGTGGTCAAGTTATCCTTGATGAGGCTTTAACTAAAATTACTATTCAGTAATTAATATTAATAATAAAAGGAGAATAAAAAATGTTTGATTTAAAAAACAACATTGAACTTGTTGAGTGCCTTAATGCTATCGTAAAAGCTGCAGATACAGATGCAACTGCTATTGATACACAAGGCTTTAATAGTTCAATGGCAATAGTAAATGTAGGTGCACCTGGAGTAACTTTCAGTACAACTCATAAAGTTGATATTAAGCTAGAAGATAGTTCTGATAACTCAACTTTTACTGCAGTAACAGATAATAATTATGTTACAGGTGGAACTGTAGGTTCTACTGGTATATGGCAAACTATTGATGCTGATGGCGATTGTAATGCTGTCTATGGTATCGGTTATGTTGGTCCAGAAAGATACTACAGAGTTGTACTTGATTTTTCAGGAACTCATGGAACTGGTACTGTCTTTGGTGTTGTGGGTGCTCAAAGCAATCCACTTCATGCTCCAACTACAGAAGCTGCTAATCTATAATTTAATTTATAGATAATAAAATTATCTTAGGATAATAATTTTTGGGGGGAGGAAAGCGAGAGTAGAACTTCCCCCAACTATTCAAAATTTACAAAGGAGAAAATATGAAAATAAAGATGAAAGAAAACAAAGTAGCAAGTGCTAATGAAAATGGTTCAACAACTATGACTTATGCAAAAGATAGTGTGCATGATATGAGTAGTGTCTGGCAAATGAAATTAGCTACAAGCCTTATCAATAATGGTAAAGCTGAATCAGTAGCAAAAGAAACAACTAAAAAAGTTGTAACTGAAATGGAAACTAAAGTTGAGAAAAAAGAAAAAAGCCTACTTAAAAAAGTATTTGGTAAAAAAAAATAAGGATTAAATAATGAGTGGATTAAAAATAGATACAGCTTGGGCAACAAATGTAGTTAGCATTGCTGACTTTAAATTGTTTGCAAGAATTGATAGTTCTGATACATCAGAAAACGCACTCATTGAATCTCTTGTATTTTTAGCACAAGACATGGCAGAAGCCTATACAGGTAGAGCAATAACACAACAAGATTTAAGTTTGTTCTTGGATAGATTACCTTTCTATTCAGATCAAAGATTACCAGAGGGTGTATTTACTGCACCTGACTTACAAGCTAATCAAAATTATATAGTATTACCTAAACCTAATTTGGTTTCAGTAACTTCTGTAAAATATTATGATAATGACAATACAGCATCAACATTTGCTACAAGTAATTATTATGTAGATACAACAAGTGAACAAGGTAGAGTAGTTTTAAAAAATGGATCAAGTTGGCCGACTGCTTCTGAATTAAGAAATGCTAATGCTTACGAAATAAAATTTAGAGCAGGATATGGTAATGCAGCAAGTGATGTACCAAAGCCTTTAGTACAAGCAATTAAAATGTTAGCTTTACATCTTTATGAAAATAGAGAAATAGCTACAAGTATGAATGTTAATCTTATACCTAATACAGTAGCAATGTTATTTGCACCATATAAAGTTTTAAGATTGAATAACTTTTTAGGAATATAATATGTCAGTATCTAGAGTAGGTAAAACTAAAAATTTAATTACTTTACAGACTGCTGATTTAAGTACAGATAGTATGGGTGGTTATACTACTGCTAGAAGCACTTATGTTACAGCTTATGCAAAGATGACACCAAAGGGTGGTAAAGAAATATTTTCTGATAAGACAGGGCGACAGATAGAAAACCCACACACATATGAGTTTCTTATAAGATATAATGGTACTAAAAATGCTATTAATACAAAGATGAGAATATTATTTGGAACTAGAACTTTTAATATAATAAAGATTAATGATCAGAATGATGATAATAATTATATTACTTTAGAAGCTATTGAAGATGTGGCGAACTAATGGATATTAAATTTAAAGTTTCTAATTTAAAAAAAGTTTTATCTCAATTAGATAAACTAGAAAAAGATATGGAAATACCTTTTCAAGAAATAGTAAAAGGTGGTGGACAATTAATTAGAGCAGAAGCAATTAAAAGTATTCAGACAGGTGCAAAGTCAGGAGTTATGTATCAAATGTATAATCCTCGTAGAGAGCATAGAGCATCTGCACCAGGTCAAGCACCAGCAAGTGATACAGGAAATTTAGTTAATAAAATAGTTGTTAGACAAAAAGGTGCTAATGTTACTAATGTAGAAAGTAATGCAAATTATTCAGCTTATTTAGAATATGGTACAAGTAAAATGGAAGCAAGACCATTTATGTTACCAGCTTTTGAAAAAAGTAAAAAACCAATTATCAATGCAGTTCTTAATAGAGTTAAAAGTAAAATTGAGGAATATACAAAATGACAGATTTTGCAGTTACATTACAAACAGCAGTATATAATGCTTTATTAGCAAGTAGTCCTCTTACCACAAAGTTAGGAGGAAATAGTATTTACGATTTTGTTCCAGAGGGAACAGCATTCCCATATGTCAAGGTAGGCGATCAGACTATGGTAGATGATGGAACCAAAGACAAAAAAGGGAGTGATTTTACCCTTATTGTTCATGCTTTCTCAAGATATAGAGGAAGTAAGGAAATAAAAGAAATTATGTCATTAGTCTATGATGTATTACACGAATCAAGTTTATCAGTATCAGGTGCGTTCAATAATATGAGATTTGAGTTCTCTGATATAATAAAAGAAAATGATGGACTTACAACACATGGAATGCAAAGATTTAGAGTTTTTGTATTGACAAATTAAAAAATAATTAATAAAAAAATAAACAAGGAGAAAAAACATGGCAGCACAAAAAGGTTCGGCATTTTTATTGAAAGAAAATAGTTCTGGAACAGCAATAGTTATTGGTGGAATGAGAAGTACATCAATGTCTATTAACGGAGAAACAGTTGACATAACAGCAAAAGATTCAGCAGCATTTGATGGTGCTTCAGGAAATGATATAGGTAGAGCATTAGGAGCAAATATGGGCATTAGAAGTATGTCTTTATCTGCAAGTGGAGTATTTACAGATTCTGCTGGAGAAAATAATATAAGAGGTGCGGCATTTACTGGAGATTCATTAAATTACGATTTAGTTTTTGGAGATGGATCAACTGTAAAAGGTGCTTTTATAATTACATCTTATGAAAGAGCAGGAGAGTATAATGGAGAAGAAACTTTTTCAGTATCTCTTGAATCAAATGGTACAATGACTTACACAGATGCGTAATAACTAATAAGGAAAATGATATGGAACATACAAATGGGTTTAAAGTGATAGAAATAAAATTTCAAGGCGAGTCCTATAATGGTTTCTACAAGGTTACAAGAAAGGGAGTAGTTACTGTCGAAACAAGAAGTGATATTCCTGTTAAACCCTATGACCATATCACTATTGGTGTTACTGAAATGATTGTTCAAAAGGTTGAAGTTTATTCTACAAGAGCAGAAATTACTTGCGAAAATAAAGATACAAGTGATATAGTTAAATCAAATAAGACTTTGAAAAAACTAAAAAAATCTGAACCAAAAGAAAAAACATTAACTGAAGAATTAACTGAACAATTAATAGGAAAGGACACTAATGGCGAATCAGTATAAAGGCGAAGTCAAGGGTAAGCTGGGAGATAAAGAAAGAACTTTCAGACTTACCTTTGACAGTATAGTTAATATAGAAAACAGAACTGGTAAATCAATTTTAGAGATTACCAATAACATGGCTCAAAATAAATACTCTTTACAAGATGTGGTTATTGTTATGCACGAAGGACTTCAAGGTGCTGGTGGTAAATTTATTCAATCAGCAGTTGGTGATATGGTTATTCAAACAGGATTACTAAAAATTGCAATACTATGTTCAGAAGTTTTAATGACAATATTTACAGGCGATAAAGCAGAAGAAGATTCCCCTTTAGTACAGGGGGAGAACGAGCCGAAAAATACCCAATCCAGCAATATCTAGAAATAGGTCTTGGTGTATTAAAATTCTCCCCTAAAGTATTTTGGGATTTATCAATAACAGAATTTATGTCAGCTTTGAATGGTTATCATTTAAAGAATGGCAAAAGTAAAACTAATAATCCATTAGGTAAAAACGAAATGGAAAATTTAATGAGACAATTCCCAGATTAATATTATGGCATCAAATTTAGCAACTATCAGAGTAGAACTTATAGCAAATGCACAGAAGTTTAAAACTTCTTTGGACAAAGCATCTACAAGTTTAAAAAAAGTAGATAAATCTACTATTAAGACTGGTAAGGGTGCGTCTAAATTACAAGCTAAAATGAGAGATGTTGCAGGTTCTATTGCTGCAGTACAGGGTCCATTAGGTCCAGTAGCAGGTCGTTTAAATGCTATTGGTGCAATAATGGGTAGAGTTAGTCTAAAAGGACTGGCTATGACAGGTGCATTCGTTGCGGCAGGTTTTGCACTTACTAAATTAATTAAGAATGTTACTGCTGTTCAAACGCAGATGCTTAAATTAGAAGGAATTTTAAAAGCAACAGGTGGTGCAGCAGGATTAAGTTTATCTGAAATAGAAAATTTATCTACAGAAATAGGTATTGCAACTTTAGCATCAACTTCAAAAGTTAGAGATGCTGCAGGTATAATGTTAACCTTTAAATCTATAACTGGAGATGCTTTTAAAGACGCATTAAGATTAGCACAAGATTTAGCAGAAGTAGGTTTTGGAGATTTAAAAATGGGTGCTACTCAATTAGGTAAAGCACTTGAAGATCCAATCGTTGGTTTAGGTGCATTAAGACGAGTAGGTGTTTCATTTACAGATGCACAAAAAGAAATGATTAAAGTGCTTACTATGACTGGTAGAAAAGCAGAAGCACAAAGAATTATTTTAGATGCGTTAGATCAACAAGTAGGTGGTGCTGGTGTTAAAGCTGCAACTGGTTTAGCTGGTGCAATAGATTCATTAAGAGAAAAACTTGATATATTTTTTGAAAGAAGCAAACTTGGTGTTGCAATAGTTAATGGCTTAACAAAATCTATTAACTTTTTAGCAGACGCATTTGGAAATGTTGATATAGAAGCAAAAAAATTAACAACTCTTAAACAAGTTACTGATGAAATTAAAGAGATGAAAGCCGAAATGGCAACTCTTGATAATGAAGATGCAATAGGTGCTGAATTTAATGAAAATGATCTTGGTACAAAAGATCAACAAAGATATGCTGAATTACAAAAATTAATTGAAGAACATAAAAAACAATTAGACAATTTAATTGATAAAGAAAATAGAGATGCAAATAGACGATCTGCAATAACTTCTAAAAAAGTTAAAGAAGAACATATGTTGCAGAAAGTAAGAGAAACTTCAGAAAAGAAAGCAATAAGAGAACATAATAGAGCAATTCAAGCATTTGGTAAAACTCAAGATGAATTAAAAGTTTTAAATGAAATGTATGCAATACAAGATGAATTAAGAAAAAAAATTGGTAGTGATGGTGCAGAAGCAGAAGCAGCAGTTCAAGAACAAGTTTTAAAATCAATAGAAGGTATTGTTGCTAGAAATGAAGAATTTAAAAAGTTTAATGATTTACAAAGAGATTTAGATGCAATAGCAACTGGTGTTGGAAGTACATTTTCAAGTGTTGGAGATAAAATATCTGATGCTATGTTTAGAGGTAAATTACACACATTAGATTTTAAAGAAGTTCTTGGAGATATGGTATTAGCATTACAAAAAATGATATTTAAGGTTTTAGTCCTTGATGAAATACAAAGAAAAATGGAAGAAAGAATTAAAAAATCTAGTGGAATTGGTTTTTCAGATATATTAAAAGTATTTACAGGTGGAAGTAAGGGAACTAATACAGGTGCTCATGCAGGAGCAGCAGGTGGTGGAACAGTACAGCAAGGATCACCAACTTTAGTTGGAGAAAGAGGTCCAGAGTTATTTGTACCTAATGGTGCAGGTAAAATTGTTAATGGTGCAGATACAAAATCTTCTATGAGTGGTGGTGGTGGAGTTAGTGTAGTACAAAATTTAAACTTTGCTGTTGGTATAACCAATACTGTAAGAGCAGAAGTTATGAATATGTTACCATCAATACAACAATCAACAATATCAGCAGTTGCAGACGCAAAGCAACGAGGTGGTAAATTTAGTAAGGCATTTGGAGCATAATCATGGCAGCATATACACCTAGTTACCCTTTAACACTTCCTACTGTTACAGGAATTAAAACACAAAATTTTGGATTAACAAGAACTATTTCTGTATCACAATCTCCTTTTACAAAACAAGAACAAGTTTATCAACATGAGGGTGAACAATGGAAAGCTACTTTTACATTACCACCTATGAAGAAAGATAGTGCTTCTATATGGTTGGCTTTTCTTATGTCTTTAAGAGGTCGTAGAGGAACTTTTAAAATGGGAGATCAAGATAGAAAAACTATTCAAGGAACAGCAACAGGAACAGTTTTAGTTAATGGTGCAGCACAAACTGGTAATGCTATTAATTTAGATGGCTTTACTGCAAGTAGAGCAAATGTTTTTTTAGCTGGAGATTATATTCAAATAAATAGTTATCTTTATATGGTAACTGCTAATGTAACTGCAAATGGAAGTGGAGAAGCAACTGTTTATGTTGAGCCATCTTTAAGAACAGGTATTGAAGCTATTAATGATAATACAACAGTAATTTATTCAAATACAACAACAGTAATGAGATTAGATACTAATTTTACAAATTGGGATAGTAACCATGTAAGTGTTTATGGAATATCTTTTGCTTGTAGTGAGGCTTTATAATGAACATATTAGATTTATTAAAAAAAAATTTTGTTTTAGTACCAGTTATAGCATCAGTTCTTTTTGGAACTTTTACTGGTATAAAATATATAGTTAATCTTACAGATACTATAAATGCTAATCAACTAGAAATAGTAAAAATACAAGAAGTTAAAATAAAAGATTTGCGTAGAGATTTAGCTCACGAGCAAGAGAAAATGGCAGATGTAAAAACTAGACTTGCATCAGCAGAAGCTACATGGCAGATGGCAGAGAACCTCTACAATGTCCTTGCCAATACGGTACGGGAACAGGGCTATGATATTAAAGATGTAGCTAGAGATTTATTAAACAATTAAAAAATTAAGGATTTATGGTAGATGATAATGGATTACAGATTTACAGCAATATTAATATTATCTATGTGCCTAATGGTTTTTTTTATTAAACCTGCTTATCCTAGAAATGAATATCTTCAAAATGATGGAGGACAATGTGTCTATGGAAGCATAGAAGCATCTATTAACAAAATCGAAACCGAACATGATTATCGTATTCCAAGTACCAGTGATTATGATAATGATAGACACGAACTAAGGTTTTCATTTAGAAAAAATTTAGGTCTATCTAAAAAAAATTGTGATACACAAAATAGAATGAGAACAGAAAATCTTATATTAAAACAACAATTGGAATTATTAAAACATTGTAATAAAGTTAATGCTAATCCTAGTTATCTATATAATGAAAACTTTAAATCATTGGCTTTAAAGTGTAAGGGTATAGTATCAGTTAATGAAGAAGTTCTTAATAAGAAAGAAGAAGGAAATCATTGGGATAATTTAAAAAAAGAATATATGGAAAAAAATCCAGATGATTATATGGGAGAAGATTCTACAAAGAAAAAATTAAAAATACCTAAATACTTAACAGAAGAATTACCAGTACCTACAAATGAGTAGGTCTATATTAAAGATTATAGTTAAACTCCGCATGATGTACTGTGATATTAGAGGTCATCATGGCAAAAAGTGGAACTATGAACCATCAGAACATTATATGGGAAGAAAGAAAAAATGAATATAGATAAATGTAAAGAGTGTAATTGTAATTGTCATTGTAATGTTAAAGAACATTCTGATTTATATGGAGTTTGTCCTTGTGAAGATTGTAAGTGTGAGAATCCAAAAAATGAGGGCGAGGAGTGCCTATCATGTCAGTAAAATTATCAGATAATACAGCAGTAAGTATGCCAATTAAAAATATGATTGGTATTGTTATAGCAGTAGCCATGGGAGTATTTGCTTATACAGAAGTGACAGCAAGACTAACAAGCCTTGAAACTTCAAGAGAATTATTTCAAGCAGACTTATTAAAGAAGTCAGAACAGCTTCCAACTGACCAAGAACAGTTTATGTTGATAGAAGATTTATATAAGTCAACAGAAAAGTTAGAGATAACACAAGAACAAAATATGACCAACAAGGTTAATATACAATTCCTTAATAAGCAATTAGAAAAAGCATTAATTGATATAGAAAAATTAAAAGATAAAGTAAGACAGAATGGAAACGGTAATGAACACTAAAGGTATAAAATTTTTAATATATTTAAAAAATAAAATATTAGAATTATTAGAAATGATATTTGTTACATGGCTATGGTTAATGATATTACCTATGGCTTTAATATGTTCTTTATTTGAAAAGAAAAAAAATGATAGATAAATTTTTATATGGGTTTTTTGCAGGTTTAGATAATTTATGCGAAAAAGTATCAAATTATTTATATAAAATAAGTAGAGGTAAAAATGACAGGAAGATTAAACAAACAAATATTAGATCATCAAAAAAAAATACAAAAAAGAAATAAACAAATAAGTTTATCTAAAAATTTAAAAAAAGAAGTTAATATTGGTGCTAATGGAACTCAAAATTATATTATTAAAAAAGGTATTAACAAAGGTAAGATGCTATGATAGAAATAGTAGTAGCTTTGCTTATGATTGTTAATGGAGAGATTAAAGAACATAGAATACAAGAATCTATGTCACATTGTTTAAAGGCTAAAAGAATTGCAATGAGATCAGGTACAAGTCGTATAGATTATCAATGTATAAAATCTAAAGCAGAAACAGAAATTTATATGAATCAGAAATCAATTAAAAAAATAATTATTCAGGAATAAAATGGCAAGAGATATAACAAGTGCTTTCAATACAGCTATTAAGTCTTTATACGTTAAACCTATATTTGCTATTGAATTAGATATAAGTGATGGAACATTAAGACTATGGGGAGGATATGGAGATTTAACCATGACTGCTGGTGGTTCTTCTAAAACTTTTACAGGAACAGGAGATTTGTTAGGATTTACTGGTGTTGAAGAAGCATCTACTTTGCAAATGTCAGGTATTACTGTATCTGTAAGTGGAATTAAATCTAGTGTTATATCAAGTATATTAAGTGCACAATATACAAATAGAATTGGAACATTATATATGGGTTTGTTTGACACTTCAAATAATGTTATTTCTGATGTTTATACTTTATTTAGTGGAAAAATGGACGTAGCAAATATTCAAGAGGGTGCTGATACATCTATTGTTAGTCTTGCTATTGAAAGTAGAATGGTTCAATTTGATTTACCATTAAATAGAATGTACACTTTAGAAGATCAACAAGTAGATTTTCCAAATGATGTTGGATTAGAATTTATACCAGATTTACAAGATAAAGAAATAGTTTGGGGAAAAGCCACTAACTAATGCGTGTTGAAAATTGGGAATCTAAATTAGCATTAATTATAGAAGAAACTATTAATAAAAAAGAATTTAAGTTAGGAGTAAATGATTGTTTAACTTTTCCAGTTAAATGTATTGAAACTATAACAGGAATAAAAGTATTTGATAAAAAATATAAATCTTTAAAAGAAGCAAAAAAACTTTTAAAAAAATTAAAATCTAAAGATATTTTAAGTGTTGCATTACAAAGTGCTAAAGAAAATAATTTTAAAGAAATAGATATTAGTAAAGCACAACGAGGAGATATTTTATATTATAAAAGTGGTACAGCAGATTTTGAAGGAACTCTGGGAGTTTGTCTTGGAGATAAAGTTATGTTTAATTGGAGTCAAGGTATTAATTTAAGATTAAAAGAGGATTGCATTACTGCATGGAGAGTTGAATGAAAATTTATAATAAAATTATATATGATATAAATGATAATATCATTGAAGAAGATTCGTATGAATATTATGGAGAATTAACTCAATGTGATGTTGTAGTAGATACTGTTACAGATGTATTAGGAAGTGATATAGGTCAATTAGCTTTAACAATAGCTGTTGCTATTTATGCACCTCAAATGGTTGGTTATTTAAGTGGCATGGGAGTTAATCCTATGTTAGCAAGAGTTATAGTTGCAGTTGGTTCATCTTTAGTTATGGGTGCTATTGGAAAAGCATTGGCTCCAAAAGTTGATCCACCAAATTTCGGAACATCTCTACAACAAGGAGTAACTGTAACATCTAAATCTCCAACTCAACCATATAGAATTATGTATGGTTCAACAAGAGTTGGTGGAACATTAGTTTATGGTCAAACAACATCTGATACAAATGAATTTTTACATTTAGTAATTATTTATGCTGGTCATGAAGTAGATGATATTTCTTCAATATATCTAAATGATGATATAGTTAGTTTAGAAACATCTTCTAATGATAGTAATGGTATTCCTATTTATACTCCTACAAGTAGTGATCAGTATAGTGGTAAATTACAAATTAAAAAACATTTAGGTAATGACGATCAGTTAGCTGATGCAAATTTAGTAGCTGATGTTACTCAATGGACTACCAATCATAAAATTAGTGGTAAGACATATTTATATGCTAAATTAACATTTGATTCTGATGTTTATCCTAATGGTGTTCCAAATATATCGGTAATCTTAAAAGGAAAAAAATTATATGATCCAAGAGCAACTAGCTTTACTGCTTCTTCTGGCACTGTATCTACATCTGCTAACACTATTACCCTATCTTCGCATGGGCTTTCTACTTTTGACAGGGCTACTTATGACGTTAATGGCAACACTGCTATTGGTGGTTTAAGTAATGGTTCAACTTATTATGTAATTAAAGTAGATGCTAATACAATAAAGTTAGCAACTAACTATACAAATTGCCTTGCAGGAACTCCAATTAGCTTAACATCAGTTTCAGGAAGCACTACACAAAAATTTAATTTTACAACTTTTTCTGATAATCCAGCTTTAGTAATAAGAGATTATCTTACTGATACTCGTTATGGAATGTCAGCAGGATCAAGTGAACTTAATGATTCAAATTTTCAAAGTGTAGCAAATACTTGTGATGAAAGTGTTACTGTTGCAAACCCATCAGGAACAGAAAAAAGATTTACTTGTAATGGAAGTTTTCAATTATCACAATCTCCTAAAATAATTATAGAAAATCTACTAACCACTATGGGTGGTTTTATGGTTTATTCTAATGGGCAATTTAAAATTGTTCCAGCAACATATTCTAATCCAACTGTATCTCTTAATGAAATATATTTAAGAAGTGGATTACAAGTTAATACAAGAATAAGTAAAAAAGAATTATTTAATGCTGTTAAGGGTGTTTATTCTGAACCAGCAAATGATTATCAACCACAAAATTATCCATTTTTAACTAGCTCTGCATTTGAATCAGAAGATAATAGTGAAAGAATTTATGGAACATTTGATTATCCTTTTACAAACTCTAGTAGAATGTGTCAAAGATTATCAAAAATTCAACTATTAAAAGCAAGACAACAAATAAGTTTTAGTGCTGTTTTTAATTTAGAAGCCTTTCAATTAAATGTTGGAGATACTGTTAATATTTCTCATGCAAGATTTGGTTGGACTAATAAAACATTTCAATTAGTTGATTGGGGTTTTCAAGTTGATATGTCTAGTGGAAATTTATCAATAGCAACAGAATTTAGAGAAATAGCAAGTGCTGTTTATGATTTTGCTACAGGAGATTATTCTACTATTTCAAGTGGTAAAGCTACAAACTTACCTAAATCAACATCTGTATCTGCTCCAACAGCAATTACATTAACTGACGAACTGGTTTCTTATAATGATGGAACTGTAATCGTAAAACTTGTTATTGAATTAACTGAAGCAACAGATAACTTTACAGAATTATATGAAATAGAAATTAAACAATTAACTGACGCAGATGGTGTTGCTGTTACTGATGACTTTAAACAAATTGGTAGAGGTGCTAGATTAAGTTATGAATTTTTAAATGTAATTGACAAAGCAAGTTATCAAGTAAGAGCAAGAGGTGTTAATATTTATGGAGTTAATTCTTCAACTATAACTGCAACTCATACTGTTATTGGTTTATCTGCTCCACCACCTAATGTTGAAAATTTTGCTTGTAATATTGTTGGACAAGATGCTTTTTTAAGTTGGGATCCAGTAGATGTTTTAGATTTAAGTTATTATGTAGTCAACTTTTCTTCAGTAACTTCTGGTGCTGAATGGTCAAACTCTGTTCCATTAGTTACTAAAATTTCAAGACCTGGAACTTCTATTACTGTACCTGCAAGAGTTGGCTCTTATCTGATAAAAGCAGTTGATAAATTAGGTGGTTATAGTATTGACGCAACTATAATAGCAACTGACATTGCCGCAATAGGTAATTTTAATGAAATTACAACAAATACACAAAACCCAGCATTTTCAGGAACCAAAACAAATGTTGTTAGAAATACTGATGATGGAACTAATTTTTATTTAACTTTAAATTCAACTGAACTTTTTGATTCAGCAAGTGGTAATTTTGATTCAGTAACATCACACAATTTTGATGGTGGCACACAAAATGATAATGTAGTAGCTTCAGGAACTTATCTTTTTAGTGATATGCCTATTGATATTGGTTCTGCTTTTACTGCAAGAATAACTGCAAATATAACTCAAACATCAACAGATAGAGATAGATTATTTGATAATGTTGCTGGTTTATTTGATGACCAATTATCTAACTTTGATGGAGATGCTCCGTCTGACTGTAGATCAATTATACAAATTTCTACATCAGATGATAATGTTACATATACAGCTTTTAGAAATTTTAGTGTTGGTGACTACACAGCAAGATATTATAAATTTCAATTATTAATGCAATCAGATGATTTAGGTTCTACACCTTTAGTTAGTGTTTTAAGTGTTACTGTTGATATGGAAGATAGAATAACGTCTGGATCAGATGTGGTTAGTGGAACAAGTACAAAAACAGTTACTTATCCTATAACTTACAAAATTGTGCCAGCACTTGGAGTAACTGCACAAAATATGACAACAGGAGAAGCATATGCAATAACAAATAAATCAACAACTGGTTTTCAAATTGCTTTTACTAATTCAGGTGGTTCTGGAGTATCAAGAACATTTGATTATATTGCAAAAGGATATTGATTAACTTAATTAACTATGATAAAGAAACAACAAAGGTAATATAAAATATGGCAACTCACGATTATGTAATAGCGAATCAGGGATTTCCTGCATTTCGTTCTGATTTAAATGATGTACTTCAAGCAATAGTATCAAATAATTCAAATGCTACTGCTCCTAGTACAACTTATGCTTATCAAATGTGGTATGAAACAGATACTAATAATTGGTATATGCGTAATGCAGATAATGATGCTTGGATAACTTTAGCAACCTTTAATCAAACTAATGATACAGTAAATTTTATAGATTCATCTACAACAGTTGCAGGTATATCTACATCAGCTTCGGCAACAGTTTTAACATTAGCAAATGGTGTTGTTGCTATTAATCCAGCAGGATATGTTTCAGTTGGTGGTGCGGCAACTCAATCAGGAGAAATAAGATTTTTAGAAGATACAGATAATGGAGCAAATTATGTAGCAGTTAAATCTCCAACAGCAAATGTTGCTGGAGCAAACTTTACTTTAACACTTCCAGAAATAACTGGAGATGTTATTGCAGGAAAAACTCAAGCAACAAACTTTACAGACAGTTTATTAGTTGGTCATGCAACATCAGGAACTTTAAGTGGTGCTAGTTATAATACTGGAGTAGGAATTGAGGCTTTAGATGCTTTAACAAGTGGTACTTCTAATGTTGCTATGGGTTATAGAGCTTTAAGCAAAACAACAGATGGTCTAAAAAATACAGCAATAGGTAGATATGCTTTATTTGATGTAGTGAGTGGAGAAAGTAATACAGCTATTGGAGATACTAGTGGATTTAATGTAACTGGAGATAAAAATATTACTATTGGTTGGCAATCTGGAGATAATATTACAAGTGGAGATGGTAATGTAATTATTGGAAATGTAGATGCTGATAGTGCAACTGGTAACCAACAATTAAAAATTGCTGACGGAGTAGATGGTTCAGTAGCTTGGATTTCTGGAGATAGTAACGGACAAGTTAAATTAATTTCTGGTTATGTTTTAGAAGTAGCTTTAACAGATGCTTCAACTATTACTTGGAACGCAGCAACTCAACCAGTTGCAAAAGTAACTTTAACTGCAAACAGAATTATGGGATTACCAGCTAATCCAGTAAGTGGTCAATTTATATCATTACTTATTATTCAAGATGGAACTGGTAGCAGAACTATAACTTGGAACGCAGCATACGAATTTGCTCTTGACACAGCACCGACATTAACAGCAACAGCTAATCTTGGCGACTTATTTACCTTTAGATATAATGGTGCAAAGTGGTTAGAGGTTGGAAGAAATTTAGCATTAACATTATCATAGGAATATTATGTACGCATTAGTAACAGATGGAACAATTACAAAATACTTTAACAATCCTAAAGGCTTTACTCTAGGAGATTTACAGTACCCAGCAGATATATTTATGAAATGGTCTGTAGAAGAAAAAGAAGCTATTGGAATTTATGAAGTAGTATATGACAACTCAAACTTTAAAGATGAGAAATGGTACATTAATACTAATCAATCTTTTGCTTTTGCTGATGATACAGTTACAGCTTCATATGGAACTGCTACTGCTAAAGCACACGCAGATACTTTATGGACACAAACAGATTCAGATGATGGAGATTTACCAAGTGACAAATCAGTTGGTGATATTAAAATTAGAGGATTAAAATATAATTTAATACAAACTTTAAAATCACAAGTAGCTAATGAACTTGCTAGAACTGATTGGTACATAACTAGAAACGCAGAAAAATCTACTGCTATACCTAGTGCTATATCTACTCACAGAGATGCAGTTAGAACTAAACAAGCAAGTATGGAAACTGCAATTACAAATGCAAGTGATACTCCAGCATTAGAAACTTTATACACTTACACAACAACAGATGATGTTCAGTCAAGACCATTAGGCGAACTACCAACATTGGAGATTTAATGTCTTTAATTATACCAGCAAACACTTTAGCTTCTGGTGGATTTGCAGTAGCTAACTCATGTAGGTTTAATATTGCAAGTAGTGATAACTTATCAAGAACTCCAAGTTCAGGAAGTAATAGAAAAACTTTTACTATTTCTATGTGGGTTAAAGGTACAACTACAACTACTCAAACTTTAATGAGTGCTGGAGAAACATCTGGTGCTTATACTTTTAATGTTCAATGGGATAGTAGTAAATTAAGCATAATAGGTAATGCAGATAGTTCTAGTATTATGAATTTAAAGACAACTAGATTATTTAGAGATTTTTCAGCTTGGTATCATTTTGTTTTAGCCTTTGATACAACACAAGGAACAGATACTAACAGAGTTAAAGTTTATGTAAATGGAGTACAAGAAACATCATTTTCTACTAGCACTTATCCTAGTCAAAATACCAATATACAAATAAATAATAATACTCCACATTCATTCGGTAAAAGTGCTGTAAATAATCAATTTTGGGGTGGTTACATGGCAGAGTTAATTTTAATTGATGGTTCAGCTTTAGCACCTACAGACTTTGGAGAATTTGACGAAGATAGTGGAATATGGAAACCAATAAATGTATCTGGTTTAACCTTTGGCACAAATGGATTTTATTTAGACTGTGAAGATAGTTCAGCTTTAGGTGCTGACGTATCTGGTAACACTAATAACTTCACAGTTAATAACCTTACAGCTATTGACCAGACAACTGATACACCTACTAATAATTTTGCAACATTAAATCCTTTAAATCAAATAAGTTCAGTAGCATATAGTGAGGGTAATTTAAAATTTACAAATTCATCAAGTACAAATAGATTAGCATTTGCAAATTTTGTTATGACACAAGGTAAATGGTATTGTGAAATGAAAATAACTGAACATAATACTAATTATACTCATATAGGACTAAGAAATATTGGAAGTTACACATTAACTAATGCTTATGTTAATGACCCAACAAATGAAAAAGTATCTTATTTAAATGGTGGTGGAACATCTAGTGCTGGTAGAGTTTTTATACATGGTGGAACAGAAACAGATAATATGCCTTCTTATACAAGTGGAGATATAATTGGAATGGCTTGTGATATGGATAATGGATATTTATATTACCATAAAAACGGCACTTATATAAATTCTGGAAACCCAGCAAGTGGTGGTAGTGGAAGTGGTGGTTTTGATATTTATAATCATGGTAATGTTGATTATTGTTTTGCTGTAAGTAATAAAGATGGTGGAACTGATCCTGTTATTGATGCAAACTTTGGTTCTCCATCTTTTGCAATCTCATCAGGTAACACAGATGGTAATGGCTATGGAAACTTTGAATACGCAGTTCCAAATTCTTACTTGTCACTCTGCACAGCTAACTTATCGGAGGTATTAGGCTAATGGCGATTATCGATAAACCATCAGATTATTTTGAAACAAAACTTTATACTGGTACAGGAAGTTCATTAGCTAATACAGGCGTTGGCTTTCAACCAGATTTAACTTGGATTAAAGGTAGAAGTGGTGCAACAGAGCATGTATTAACAGATTCAGTAAGAGGAGTAACAAAAGAACTAAGTTCAAATGATAGTGGTGCAGAAGAAACTGTAGCACAAGGTTTAACAGCGTTTGGTTCAGATGGATTTACAGTTGGTACAGATGGCTCTTATAATACAAGTTCAGCAACATACGCAGCATGGAATTGGAAAGCTGGAACATCATTTACTAATGACTCAAGTGCAACTGGAATAGGAAGTCTTGATAGTACAGCAAGTGTAAATACTACAAGTGGTTTTTCTATTGTAAAATATACAGGAGCTGGTGGAACTCAAAGTGTGGCTCATGGTTTATCTAGTGTTCCTAAATTTATTCTAACAAAAAAATATTCTGGTGCGGCAGAAGGTTGGGGTGGTTATCACTCTAGTTTAGGTAATAACCAAATAATAAAATTACAAACAACTGACGCAACAGAAACTAATACGGCAATATGGAACGCAACTACTCCTACTACATCTGTATTTTCTATTGGTGCAGATAATCGTTCTAATCAAAGTGGACAAACTGTAATAGCCTACTGCTTCGCAGAGAAAAAAGGCTACTCAAAATTTGGAAGCTACATAGCAAATGCAAATGTTGATGGTACATTTGTTTATACAGGATTTAAGCCAGCATTTTTGATGATAAAAAATACTTCACAAGCAACGGATTGGATTATGTACGATAATAAAAGAGATGGTTATGAACCTCAAAATAAAGAATTTGCAACAAACTCAAGTGCTGTTGAAGCTAATGCAGAAGATAACAATGTTCAATTTTGTGCTAATGGTTTTAAAAGTCGTAATACTGGAACAAAAACTAATGCTGATTCTGGAAATACTTTAATATATATGTGTTTCGCTGAACAACCTTTCGTAACATCAACTGGTGTACCAGCTACTGCTCGTTGATGATTAAGAAAAATGTTACCTGATAGTAGGCAAGAAGAAATTAATATTCTTTTTAAAAAAATTATACATACATTGATAATTATAAACATAATACTTGGAAGCATAACAATATATGACAAATTTATATATGTACCTGATACATCAATTAAAACTAGATATATAAACGCACTATATCCAGACGAAGTTTAAGGCTTAAATCTAACATTCGGATATTATAATATAGCAATAGGGTTTATATTTTTAAAAAAAAGTAGTATAATAAGTTGTGAACAAAAAACCTAAAAAATCTATATTAATTTGTATTCCTAGTTTTGATACAAAAATACATTTAGAAACTATATCATCAATTATTTCTATAAGAGATATATTATTACAAAATAATATTGGTATTAGTATAATGTGGTTAAGAGATAGTTTAATAACAAGAGCAAGAAACAAATTAGTAAAACAATTTTTAGATACAGATCATACTCATTTATTTTTTATAGATGCTGATATAAGTTTTACACCAGATGATTTTATAAGAGTTTTAAATTTAAACAAACCAATATCTACTGCACCTTATCCAATTAAAAATGATAATAAGATTGAAGATGGAGATGCTAGTATGGGTTGGTGTGTTAATTTTCCTTTAGGTAAATATAATTTTAAAGATAACGACAATGGATATAAAGTTTGTGATTATGCAGGAACTGGTTTTATGTGTATTCAAAGAGATGTGTTTAAAACTATTTTAAAAAAGTATCCACAAATAGAATATCTTACAGAAGTTAATGCTCAAAAAGAAGTTAAGGGTATTAAGGAATATGCTTTCTTTGATTGTGGAATACAAGGTCAAGGTATTTTAGAAGATAAAGATAATACTAGAAGATATTTATCAGAAGATTTTTATTTTTGTGCTTTATGGCAACAATGTGGTGGAGAAATATGGACAGATATAACAAGTGAATTAAAACACATAGGTATTAAAACTTATGAAAGAAAACCAATAGCCAAAAGGTCTTATAAGAAATAAAATGGATTCTTTTTTACCAATACATTTAGCCAAAACAAAAGAAGAATTAATAGAAATAATATTAAAACAAGATTTAGAAATTCAAAAATTAAACAATCTTAATAAATTTATAAAGGGCAAACTAGAAGATTCATTAAAGGGAAATATTACTATTGATCCGATAGTTAATAGGATCATTAAAAAACATTTAGACAGACACAAAGAGGGAATGGATAATTTTGGTAAGACTATGAGTCAAAACACAAAACCATTCAAGCATTGGGTAAAGGAAGCACAAGAAGAATCAATGGACTTTATTCTATATCTAGAAAAAACATTAAATAAGGAATAAAACTATCAAAATATACCTGTTTAATCGACCATACAGACGTTTTAAGCGACATTAAATCAATTTATAGGTAAATATACATAGGAACAAAATTATGGCTAAAAAATTCAAAGAATTTACGGTTCGTGACCAACCAACTAAAAGAGGGATTCATAAAAAGAGTCAGAATAAAAATGAAAAAAGACAAAAAAGTCAAAAGAGATATAAAGGGCAAGGTAGATAATGATTAAAAATTTTAGAGATATAGTTATACTATTAATAACAAGTGGTGTGTTGATACTTCTTGGTGTTATTATTGTAGGCGATTATTGGGTAGCACTAGAAGAAAATAGACCTGTTGATGAAAGTGTGATTACATTAATGAAGATGTCAGTTACAGGATTAATTGGAGTTATTGGTGGCTACATTGGTGGGAGTAAATAATGCCTAAAAAAAAATTACCTGTTAATACAGCACATCAAAGAATTGACGATCACGAAAAATTATGCAGAATTATGCAAAATGAAACTAATAGAAAAATTAAAGAATTAAAAGTTCAAATGAGTAGATTGGAAAAAGTTGTATTAAGTATGATCGGAATGGTTGTATTAGGTATGGGTACAATAATAATAGAATTATTTGGGAGGATTTAATCATGCAATTAAGTAAGCATTTTAAGTTAGAAGAAATGACAAAGAGTCAGATAGCAACTAGAAATGGAATAACAAATATTCCAGGTGCTGGAGAAGTAAAAAATTTAGAAAATATATGTTATGAAATATTAGAACCTGTAAGAGCAAAATTTGAAATGCCTGTAATTATTAATAGTGGTTATAGATCATTAGAAGTAAATAGAAAATTAGGTTCATCAGATTCAAGTCAACACACCAAAGGTCAGGCAGTTGATTTTGAGATAAATGGAATAGCAAATATAAAAGTAGCACATTGGATTAAAGATAATTGCGACTTTGACCAACTGATTCTCGAATTTTATAATCCAAAAGAAAAAAATGGAGGTTGGATTCATTGTAGTTATAATGAAAAAGGTGTTAATAGAAAACAAGTATTAGTCTTTGATGGTAAGTCTTATGAAAATGGATTACCTGAAATGGAATATACATTCGATAAAATGGGTAATGAGGTAATAAAATAATGTGGTTCAGTTTAGCAAAAATGGCATTAAGCACAGGTGCAAAAGTTTATTCAAATAAACAAAAACAAAAAGAAGCTATGTCACAAGCAGCATTATATACTGCAGAAAAAATGGCTCGTGGAGATATTGAATATCAGGGCAAACTTTTAGAAAGTAGAGATAATGATTATAAAGATGAATTTGTTCTTGTAATACTTTCTGCTCCGATAATTGTACTTGCTTGGGCAGTTTTTAGTGATGATCCAGCTATGATGGATAAGATAGAATTATTTTTTCATCACTTTGGTAATCTTCCTGTATGGTTTCAAACTTTATGGATAACGGTAGTTGCAAGTATTTTTGGAATTAAAGGAACACAAATATTTAGAAATGGAAGTCCTAAACAAAAATAAAGATGATTTAAAGGAATTTAAGAATTGGTTTTTAAAAAATAATACTATTCAAGTTCCTTATGATAATCCATTAATGTTTATTGATGGTATTGCAGGAATAACTTTATATAGAAAAAAACCTTATCAAGTTCAATTATTTATTCTAGAACCAAATACTATAATTAAAGAACATTCACACCCAAATATAGATAGCTATGAAATGTTTTTGTGGGGTATGAAATTTACTCATAAAAGTAAAATTATAATAGATGAAAAAATGGCATTACTTAAAAAAAATGATATGCCAAGATGTTCACATTGGACATTAAGAATAAAAACAAATGAATTACATGGTGGCAAAGCATCAGATAAAGGTGGTTCTTTTATATCAATACAAAAATGGCTTAATAATATTGATCCTACTCATGTTTCTAAAGATTGGAATGGAGATATTTTAGGAGAAAAACATAAAAAACAATTAAATGAATAAAAAATATGACTAAATGGGTATTAGTATTAATTATATGTTCTTTTCAATCTAATACTTGTATGCCACCACTTGAATATCCTATGAAATATAATGATGGATATGATTGTATGGTAGATGGTTATAAAGAATCACTTTTAAAAACAGAACAAATCGGAAGAAAAGAAATCAATGAATATAACATTTATATTAAGTTTGGTTGTAGTCCTATTGACATTATCTAAAAATTTACATACCATATATAGTGTATGACTAAAAAAATTTTAAAAGTTTTAGTAATAGGAGATACACACGACTCTCCAGATATTCCAGATAAAAGTAGATTTGGTTGGTTTGCTAAACACATCACAAAAACTAAACCAGACATAGTAGTTCAGATAGGAGATTTTATAACTTTAGATAGTTGTACTCATTATATCAAAGACGATACTTATACAGCTAGAATTGATAAACCTATTTTTCTAAAAGATATGGAGTCAATGGATTTAGCTATGAAAGAGTTTGATACTCATTTAAAAAAATTAAATATTAAAAAATATTATACTTTAGGAAACCACGAAAAAAGAATGTTTCGTAAAGAGGACAGCAATCCAAGTTTTTATGGAATGTGTCAGAAAGAATTTTATGCTATTTGTAAGAAATATAAATGGGAAGTAATTCCTTATGGAACATATCTTATGTTAGGTGGAGTTGGTTTTATTCATGCACCTATAAACCCTATGGGAAAAGAATATGGTGGCGAGGCTAGTGAAAGACAAATAGCTAATAAATCAAAAATAGATATTGTTTTTGGTCATAGTCATAGAGCACAAGATAATAGAGTTGCAAAAATAAGTCCTATTCCAAATGACTTTACAAGAATTATAAATGTTGGTTGTGCTATGCCATTTAATCATATTGAGAGTTATGCTAAACACAGTTTAACTGGTTGGACTTATCAAGTATGCGAATTAACAATATGGGATAACCATATACATGAAGTAAATAATATTTCTATGGAAACTTTGGAGAGAGAATATGGCAGAAAAAAGCATTGATGATATTTATAGAGATATAGAAAACGAAGTAGAAGAAGATTGTTTTGATAGAGAAGATTTAAGATTAAAAGATCAAACACCTTATGCCATAGTAGGTAAATCAATGAGTGGCAATATACTATTAAAAGTTGGAGATGATTTAGGCTATGATGTTGTTAAGTCTTTAACCTTTCCAGAAGCATTAAAATTAATTAATGAATTAACTGTTGCTGTTATTAATAGATATGCAAAATGAGTTTCATTAATCCTGAACTAAAATCTATCAAATATAGAAAAAGAAAAATTTCAATTGTTTATAAAAATCTAGATGATTGTTATGGATTATATGATCCTAATAAACAAACTTTATACTTTGATCAGAATATTAAAGGCGAAAGATTATTCAATACTTTTTATCACGAATTATTCCATGTGATTTGTTATAATGATGGTATAGATGTTAATCAAAGAGGAGAAGAACCCATAGCCCAAGCAGTAGGAGATGGTTACACAAGAATCTTTAAACAGAATCCCAAACTATGGGATATTTTGCAAGACTGTTTATTTGGCTAAAAATTTACAAATATTTTCTAATTCAATAGTTTTCTTTGTTGGTATTAGTTCAATATTAATTATTTTATCTTCACGACTTAAAAAAGATAATACTTTTGTTGTTATTTTCTCTTTATAAGACCTACCCATACTTTTTTCCCAACTCATAAAATGTTCAGCACATTCTAAAAGTAACTTTTTTTGTTTTTTAGTTAGCATTATGCCTCCTTTCTTTTGTTAAAATATTTATCCCAAAACAAATCATCACCTGTTTCTCTAGCATAATCTGTTTTTTCTTTTTGCTCTTTAGTTATAAAACCAGCAAGAACAAAATTAGTAGTCATTTCTTCAAATGGCATTTGGTCATTAATTTCCCAGAACACAATATCATTTTCAATATATGAACTTTCAAAATTTTTCTGAACTTGTTCTAATGTTTGATGTTCTTCAAACTTTATTTCAGTAGTCATATTATTTCTCCTTTTTTTAGTTAATAATTAATATTATATATTATTATAAAATAATTAAAACCATTATTAATGGTTGGTACTAAATACTTATTTAACATATTTTTTCCATTTTCATATTATATCTCATTTCCCCAATAATGAACTCTTTTAACTTTATATTTTGATCCAGGTTTAGTGTATTCTATTTCATATTTAGATTTTTCTTTTTCTAAATATCTTTCTAATGATTTATCAATTACAATACCTGAAATATCACAAGCCCAACATCTACCATATTCTTTTCTGTTAAAAGCATCGTCATTATTATCTGTAATACGATATTCTAAAATAGTAAATTCCTTGTAATCTTTTAAAGTTTCTAAAATATTTTTATAAGTAAAAAATGTAAAAGTGTTGCTAAAAGTTAATAACTCTTTTTCAAAAGCAGGTTTATCAAAAGGGTTAAATTTAATTATTTCTTTTTTAGCAAACTTATCTTTCATTTCTATGTAGTGACTTTCAGGGTGATAATCTCCAAGAAGTTTTTTTAATAACTCATCAGTATAAATAAACTTTACTCTGATTACTCTATTTAGTTTTGTCATATTATATCTCCTTTTTTTTAGTTAATTGTTCTCTTGGTGTTGGTTGTAAAGTCCAGTTCTTAATAGCTGTTTCAAATATATTAATTTCTTCAATTAATCTAGATTTGTATTGAAACCATACTTCTGTTATTAATGATAAATTAATATTTCTAACTTTAGTTAAACTATAACCAATTTGTTGACCTGATAAAATATATTCAGGTGGTTGTGGAGCATCTTGTTTCATTCTATCAAATCCTGATAAATTCCAATAAGCTGAATAATCAATTTTATATTTTTTAACAGAATTAATTAAATTATTAACTGTATCAATAGTAGGTTTGTCATTAATAACTTTTTCTAAAGTTGGTTTTAAGATTCTTTTAACATATTGGATTTTAGACTCTGGAGATTTTTCCCAAGAATGAAATCTAGCACCAAAACAAACTCCATTTCTACCATTCCCATATTTAGAAATAGTAAAACCATGATCTGCAATAATATTTTTTTGACCATTCATATCTACTAACTCCCAATACTGATGACAAATTCCACAAGTAGCTTTATCTTCTTCTTGTGCTTTTCTTAATCTTTCAGCTTCATAATCTTTTTCTAAATCTTTAGGTCGTCTGCCTGATCTAACATTTGATTTTAAAGATAAAAGCAAATCATAATCTTTTTTAAGATTAGGAAAGTCTTTTTGAATATCAGCAATATTTAAATCAACTACATTTTCAGTAGTTAAAGTAAAATAATATTCAGTAGTACCAGAACTAAAATATGGATTTACTTGTCTTTTTATTGGTACATACTTTTCCAATTCTCTATTGTACTCTGTATCTTTTACATAAGTTATTTTTTTAGTAAGACCTTTAAAGAACTTTCTAAATTTAATAAATTCTTGATTAAAGATATGTTTGCTTTCAATAATATGATTAAAAGTTAAATAATCAGTAGTGATTAAATCTTTTAATTCTTTGTAGTTATATTTTCTCATTTTATCTCCTATTTGTTGTTAATAAGAAATAATATAAACTAATATAAACTAATTAAAAGCATTATTAATGCTTGGTATTAAAGCCTTATTTAAGCTATTTTTTGTTAATTAGGTATCTAGCCGAACTTTCTTCTGTTATTCTCATATCTTTTAAAGCAATCAAGTTATTATAATAATCTTTAGAAAGGGTAAAATCTTTTTCAGCTTGTGTATAAGCTATTAACCATTCTTTATATCTTGGTTCTCTATAAGCATTATCAGTTAATTCAACTTGTGTAATCTTATCATGGTTTAATCTTAATTCGTTTTTAAGTTTAGCCAATACAATCTTTTCAGACTTTTCTAATTTTCTATATCTAAAAAGTGTTTCTGCTTTTTTCTCTGATGCTTCTTGTAGTTTATTAAATGTATCTTCTGTATTTAATACAAATGTTTTATGTTCGTTCATTTTATCTCCTTTTTTAGTTATTACTTTAATTTAGAGTACAGCTTTCTCAATCAACTATTAATAGTTTCTATTAACTCTAAATATTTTTAATTAGAACTTATTTAATATTATTATTATTATTTTCAGTTCTAACTATTTCTCGTTGTACTCCACGATATTCACTAGCTTTTTGACTAGCGATTGGAGTAACCTTTCCAAAAGTTTGTATGCTTTTAACATACTCATTATGCTTCTGGTCAAGTGTATCAACGAGTTGTCTTATTTTCTCGTTCAACATTTTCTTCCTCTATGGTTGCCCTAATACCTTTTGGCAAACTTTTAGAAACCTCTTGTACTAGGTCGTCTACATTTTCACTCTCCCATTTTAAGGTTGAGATAAAATCCACGTTATCACAATTCCATAGTTTTATCAAGTATTTCATTACAACCTTTAATAGAGTTATGGGGTAGCAATATTTATTATCACTTAACCCCATAAAGACCATACTAAAAGTTGATGTCATCATCAAGGTAATTATCATCTTGTTTTGCAACTTGTTCTTTAGTTGGATAATTAATATCTCTATTAGAAACACCACCTTTATCTTCTCTTGGAACATGATTTGATATTTTCAAATGTGGATTTGGTTTTCCATCATTTTGATTTGTGGAATTACCCCAAAATGTCATATCAATTTTAGTTCCTGCTTTAATGACTATATCTTCTTTGACAGTAAATCCATTCCAACTAAATGTTGGTGCTTTAGGGTTTTCACTCTCAACTTTATAGACATTAAAATATATTGGTTTGTCTAGCATTTTTTCCTCCTTTCTTTTTGTTTGTTTAACATATTCGTCATATTCTTTACGAATTTTTTTATCTTTCTCAAATGTATCTTCATAAGCTATTTCCTTATTTAGTTTAAATTCAAGATAGTCAATAGGCATTTAATAGACATTAGAACCTGAATATCTTTTTTTCTTTTTAGGCTCTAGTGCAAGTATTTTACTATTAACTGTTTCAATTTTTTCCCAAATGTCAGTTTGAAGATTTACTAACGCATTTCTTTCTCCATAAAGCACACATCTGGTTTTAAAAATTTCAAGTTTCTTTTCATCAGCTATAGTATTATTAACTACTATTTTAGGTATATCTGTCATTAGCTAAAATCACTCATTTGTTGTCTTACTTTATCCCAAGGGTTTTCAGTAAATTTTTGGAAATAAAACTTACCACCACTTTCTTTTGATTGACATTTTACCCAAATACTTGGTAGATCATATAAATGCCTACCTATACCAAAAGATACTGCCGCCCTTTTAAGACTATCTGAAATAGCACCCTTATCAGCTTCAAATTGTGTATCTCCTGCACCATCAGATCGCCATACCCACTTATCATCTAAAAATAAACCTAAATGGCAAATAGTTTTAGCACCAAACACTTCATGTTTGCATTGCCAATTAGAACCCATAATTTCATTAAGTCTATCTTGAACTTGACGAACATTTACATAGGCAAGTGCCATTCCTGCAGTTCCATCTCTTGTTAGTCTTTGAACTCTCCATTGAATATCTTTCTCTGGAAATTTTTGAGATAACTTAAACATTAAATCATCTGTTTTATTTATTGATACTTTTGCCATACTTTTTCTGCCTCCTGTTTTATGTTAATATCCCAAGCAAATGGATTGGGGTCGGTATTTAAAGGAGTAATTTTAATTGCTTCCTCTAAATTGTTATTACACTTTATAATAT
>Ga0307488_10000471_pt1 | contig 33260 bp, 48 predicted proteins | sample SB02metaG_FD_202248 | JGI IMG/M metagenome (GOLD analysis project Ga0307488, IMG submission 202248) | Sea-ice brine microbial communities from Beaufort Sea near Barrow, Alaska, United States - SB 0.2 | ecosystem: Environmental > Aquatic > Marine > Coastal | place: USA: Alaska | collected...
GTGACATAGATAGTCTCAAGACCGACCTTCTTGACGCCAGTGACCGCTGTATCAACATAAGCCTTGATTGACTGCTGGGTCGCCAGCTTAGTGGCAGAGTTAGACGACATATCGTCTTCGTCTTTTATCCCGGTAACGGTTGCGCCATCACCAGCAATATTGACAGAGGTGTTAGCCACAACAACAGTGCCTGTAATCGCAGCAGCAGTTGTGCCACCGATGATTGCGCTGTTGATAGCTGATCCATCAATTGTTCCGCCATCGATGTCTGGAGTGTTTAGGTCCATATTTGCTACGGCAGTTGTACCGTCGAGCAAGTTGTCGATGTTATCTAGGTTAGTGTTTAACTTGGTTCCCCAAGTGTCAGCGGACGCGCCGACCTCTGGCTTTACAAGTGCGTAAGTCGTTGTAGTTGTATCAGCCATTTAAGCGGCCTCCGTAAAGTTTAGTTGTTGGCCATAACGACCATATTCGTGCTGCTTATGCAGCGTCTACCCATGTGTTGCTGGCAGGCAGGATATCAACCCAAAGCAACGTGCCGTCAATACTGAGAGTTGCAACACCCGGCATAACCGTTACACCTCGCGCTGTAATGTTTCCAGACATCAATGCACCGCTACTGGCTGTAACATTGCCGGTAGCGTTTACCGATAATTGGCCATTCGTCACAGTAGCTGAGACTGCCGAGAATGTAGATCCGCCTGCCGCAGTAATGTTGCCCGATGTAGCCTGAGAAGATGCAGCACTTAGTGCCGCAGATCGCTGAAAGACGTTGATTCCAGCAGCGGCCATCGATGACGACGCAGAGATTGGGTAGGAAATTCTGGGGGCACTATAGTCCACCGCCCCGTAAACATAACCGCCATAAACCGACGGGAAGCTTTCTTGCTCTACCGAGCCTAAATGTATCTTCTGCCCTGCTGACGAAAATGCAGCGACTGCGGTTATCTCAAGTGAGCCGCCATGCTTTAAGCCACCAATGATGGTGGTAGTAGCAATAGCAGACAGCACGGCCTCCCCGCCTATTGGGGAAGCAGCGTCTGAGAATGTAGAGTAGCCGTACCTGTACTCGCCGTACAGCATATTAGTTCAACGTAATGTCGAGATCGCCTGCTGGGATGCGGAATACATCGCCCGTATCAACAGCTTTCGATGCGCTTAGTGCGCCATATGCCAACAGGTTGCCAGAGGTCGCGGCATCAAATACGCCAACATGCGTAATAGTGCCCCAGTCGCCAGTAGCTGTAGCCCACTCAAGTGCGCCGCTGTTTGACGTAGTGGCGCCAGACGTTGTAAATGTAGCAGTTACTCTAGCGTAAGCTGATCCAGACAGCTCTGTGCCGCCGCCAGCATCGTTAGGGGTAGCAGTGTATAAACCAACGTGCAAAGTTGACGGTGCAGTGTAAGCAGCGGCGCCAAAAACGTGATCAAGTATTTCTGTCTCTAGAAAGTTTGAAAAGCTCATCCGAGTCCTCGTATTTTAGTAGTTAATCCAACGCCAGAATAAGCGGCAGATTGAGAGTTTAAGTTAAGTTTGTCTACAGCTTCGCCATACAATCGCGCCCACACTTCAGCCCGGCCATCTTCGGCTAGGTATGGTGCAGAGTTAAGTAGCGATCCATAGAGATAGATGTCTGGGTAGGATGACAGTAACCAGTTGGTGGTTGCGTCGTCAGCTAATGCGGGGATCTTCTGGTAATAAAGAAGTTCAGCGGCATAAATGCCATCAGCGGTTGGGAATACTTCAAACTGGTTTTCAGAGTGAGCGTAATAAGCAGGCTTTCCTGCAATGTTGGACCCTGCCTGACGCTTATCTGCCATAGCTCTGGAGCTAAGCAGTGAGATAACCGACGTATCTTGCCCGGTAAGATGGAATCGAATTGTCTCGACCCAGTCATACGGCTTTAATAGGTATTGCCCCTCAATTGTAGTAGAAGCGCGGTTCTCCATCTGCCAGTGACGTATGTCCCGGTTCATCCTCGCCTCGCCCAACGAGATAAACGTCGGGATAATAGACGACAGGTCTGAGCGATTTAAGAAGTCAGCCATTGCCGACTGTAGCTCGCTGTATGTACTAATTGCCATTATGGACTCCAGTAAGGTGGCCGATTATACCATTAAATGGGGCTTAATAGCCCTCCAATAAAGCGAGCCTCGTCAATTGCCTTCTGATTTCGCTTATCCATGAAGTTGTAGTCTAGAAGACCGCCTAGCCGATCCCTTAAAGGGGTCTTTGCTGGCAAGGCCATTGTTTGCGCGAATGACGCCGGGCTTCTAACATACTTCGGGATTTGCGACAGGAAGTCTAGCGAATCTACCGCACCCCCAAGTACACCCATGCCAAGCTCACCTGCGCCCGGTAGCATCTGAGATCTACGGTAAGCAGCAAGCTCTGGCGATAACTTTCCAAATGAAGCCGAGCCCATCTCTCGCAGCCGGGCGTCCTCTCTCATCAGGGCATCAAACTTTTGATCTTCTGCCGCTTCGGTTCTTTGGTTAATGTCGGCGTACTCTTGGATCATGTCGCCAAATGACGTCTCTTCGACCACTGGGGCTTCGCGGTATTCTCTAGGCTCTGCATATTCTGACGCAGCTAACAGCCCTGCTGCTGGCGCCGCATACTTGCGGTCAAAGCCTTTAAGCTGAACACTAGGCCCCATGCCGTCTGGATTTAAAACATCTTCAACGGTTGCATAGTTGTCTGAGCCCATCTTCTGCTGCACTTGCTCTAACAGGCCGCGATCACGGGAGTTCCACATTGCGGCGCCGTCAGGTGACAATGTAGTAGACGGGACCAGCTTGTTACCGCTTAACTCTTCTGCGGCAGCGTACATTTCACCAGCCAAACCTTGCCTGCGGTACTCTGGGTCGATCTCCGTAAGTTGTGAAGCCATGTATCCGTCGTCAAACCCGCTGTCTACCGCACTGTCTGTTCTTAAAACGCCAATGCTTTTAGTGCTATCTGGCTCAGATAAAAAATACTCTCCAACCCGACTGTCTTTCGGGTCAATCATGTCCGTAAGCTCTAATCCTCTTGCAGCTAACTTAGCTAACGACGCATCTGACTCATCACTCATTCCGGCGCCTAAGATGCCAGTCATGGCAACAGGGGCTGCTTGCTGCGCTTTCTTGCCTGTTACGGTGCCCAACAATCCCACATCCTTTGACTGAAGATCCAAAGCAGTGCCATAGTCTTCAACCATATTAGGCTCAACAGGGATTGCATTCCCTTGGTTCTGCGCCATAAACGACACATCGGGCTGGCCTTGATTAAACTTTTGATATGTGGCTATTTCCCAATCTTCCGGGGCCTGACTTGGATCAAATTTTAATCTTGCAGACTCTCTAAACCCTAATTGCGCATACAAGTCAGGCAGCACTGTGTCAAAAGCATCAAGTTTGGTGCCTCCTTGCTCTAAGGCATGCATAATCATGTGAGGCGCCACACCCGTGTTTTCCCCGGTAGAAAATGCAGACACGATGTCTCCGTCAGGCTTTAGCGCGTACCCTGCCGACCCATCTTCTGAGATAAACAGCCGCAGTCCTTCGTAGTCTCCTTGACTATACGCCTCAACAGATGCCCCGTATTTTGACTGGTCCTTACCTTCTAACAGTTTCTGCCGGAATACTGCGGCGCCTTTTGCGTTTGAACTTAACTCAATGAGGTCTGGCGTTGCAACTCCAACTTCTGTCGCAACATCTTGATACTCTGGAGGGAAGGTATACCGTGAAAGTCCTCTAGCTCCTTTTTGACCTCCAATAGTGATTGCCCCGTCGATTCCTGTTGTGTCAAACAGCGGCTCTTTTTTTCCTCTAACTTGCTTTCTGAATGCATCATATACTCTCGCTGTGGCTTCTTTTTGTGGGTTTAAAAACGTGGCCCCTTTCTCTCCAACCATCATCTCTTTTGGGGTCAACGGTATACCCTGTTCTTGTTTTCTTGCTATGTTTGTAAATTGGTCTGCTGTGGCTCTTGCAGATTTTAGTGTTGCGCCTAATACCCCAGCTTCGGCTTCGTCAGGGACTAAAGCCGCAGCCGCAGCCGCAGCTCCTAGTACGCCGACAGATGCAGGAGAATTTATGTTTATTCCTTTGTCTTGCATCCTGCGCAGGTCTTGCTCAGTGACTATCTTGCTTGTGTCCTGCCACTGTAATGATCTGGGAGCCAGCGGCTTGCCGCTTGCGGTTGTACGGTCCAACAAGAAATCATAGGCAGTCACGGGCTCTTGCAGTACCCCTACGCCCTCACCGTGAAGAGAGGCGTTGTAGTCCGGGCTAAGGTTTGGCGTGAATCCGCGATCAATATCTAAGACGCCGACATTTTGCAATGATCCGTGAGGTATGTTTAGACGATCTTGTCTTGAGGTTGCGACTCTAGCCTGACCTTCAGTTAGGCCGCCTTCTAAACGCATTTGATCAAGCGCAGCAGTAACCTCCATTCGGGTTCCGCCGCCTGTTGCATTCCATATCTTCTCAGCGTTTGGGCTATCCGCACCCGGCCAGTCAGGTATTTTGGATTTAATAAACTCATCCATTAAAGAAACGGATTTTGCAGGCGCATTCTCAAGGTTGTAATTAATCATGGTCCTGCCGATGCCGGTCCACCAATCACTAGACTGAGGGCCGCCCTCGTAAGGGAGAAGGAAAACATCTTGACCGCCGGTATCCTTACCTAGCTTCTCAACCTCTGCCTGCCTTGCTTTGGCTCTTTTTACATACTTGTTTGCAACCTTAGCATCGTTCTTCCATAGAGCTTCATCAGGCGCATAGAATATATGGTCAACACCCGTCTCCATCGTAACTGGCCTTGCTAAAGGCTTGTTACCAATCCCGACTAAATCGTACCCAGAAGCCGTCACATCAGACTCAGGAAACATTACCCCCCGACCTTCTAATTGAGAAAGCTTAAATGGGGCCTGATCGAAGGTGCGGACGTCATTGGCAATATTAGGGCGGTAAAAATCTTCTAGGACCGCAGCGGTGCGGTTTGAGTATTTCCGGTTTACAAGACTAGGGTCAATTACGGGCTCGTCTAGCAAATCCATTAAACCCTTCAGCCCTTTTTTAATTTTTCCAATTGCCATGAGTTAGCCTAGTGTCCCAAAAACCTCGATTATACCATATTGGCTAGACAATGCCTTTCAGGTTGCGGCGTAATGGCTCACCCCAGCTAGATGACGTGGGCCTGTATCCGACAGCAAGATAACGCAGCGCATCGGCGCAGTGAGAGGTCCAGTCGTGCAGCGGTCTCCCTCTCCAAGTCATGCCCTTGTCGTCATAGTCCCGGCGATACTGCCTGATGGCGTCAATGCCTCTCTCGCACTTCTCTTCGTCAAACCAACACCGGGGAATCATAGAGCGCACGGCCTGAATGCCATCATCGACCATTAGCTGTGGCGCGATAGTAACGGGACGCACCCCCAGAGCTCCAAGAGTCTCTAGCCTAGACTTGCCTGAGCCCAACTCCCTGACCCGGACATCGTGCGGCAATACATGGCTTTCGTATACATAACCTTTTGCGTTCAACATGGCGACATAATGATCCAGACCTACACCGCTGCTCTCGTAATAGTCTATAAGGCGCACCTCAGCCCCTACGAACTGCGCAAACCAAATAGATGTAGAATCACCTATCCCCAAATCCCAAGCTGTTACAACGCCAACAGCGCGGTCGTATGGCACGTTACTTATTCTGCCCTCAGCTTTAGCTTCTCGCATCTCAACAGCGTAATAGGCGCCGTCAGCATGGATCTTCATTTCGCCGTCCCAGACATGACCATAGTCATCCGGGCGCAGCTCCATATCTTCTTTGCGCTCGTTGTTCAGCACTTTGGGGAAATAAGGGTTGTCTTGCCAGTTGATCTCACAGATCTTGCTGCTCTGGGGAGGGTTGGCACGGAAGCGTCGGTGAGTAGCTGAATGCTTAGTCTCAGGGTTCCAAGTGACCCAGATCTCGGAGTCATCTTCTCGGACCGTAGGGATTAGCTTCTGCCATGCAGAATCAGATACACCTTCAGCCTCATCTACCCAAGCAATGATGATCCGTGCCTTAGACTTAATGCTGTCTAGGTTGCGTCGTAACCCGGCAAACACATAGTTGATGCGCCCATCCTTAGACCGGACAAACTTCTCGCCTATATCGTAATACGCTAGAAGCCAAGGAACGCTCTTGATAGCCGACTTAATTTCTTCTAGGGATGATTCATCTAGGGAGTTGAGATGCTCTCGTGCGCAGAGTATCTGGCCGCTTAGGCCGGACATTCCATGCTTATACCCGGCGACTGCTGTCATCAGGGCAAACGATCTAGTCTTACCTGACCCTCTACCTCCATATGCTCCCCTGTAACGCGCCTCGCCAGAGAATACATCTACTATCTTGGGAGGTAACCTGATCTCTGCGGTATCAGTCGCTATCATCAGGGAATGGCTCCGCTACTAGCTTAATGACTGTAGGCTTAAATGATGCGTCGGAGCTCGTATGATCGATCTGCTGCTTGTCTCCATACTTGCGGGGCGACATCCTAGCAACCTTCCACTTACGGCTATCTATGCGCAGCTTGGCTATGTTGATAGTGTTTGAGTCTACCCCTTCGCTAAGCTCATCAGCTATGTCAATGATCTCATCGGCGTAAAAGTCAGCCTGACAGTCACGGGCTCTCGCGTACTGCTCCGAAAACGTAACTTTGTCTGGTTCTGTCAACCATTTCATTAACGTAGACATCACCGGCATGTCGTCACCCCGGCAGATCTGTCTAGCGCTCTCCCCTAGTGATAGGCGCCTGCATATGTCGGCAGCAAGCTCATCGGTGAATATGGATGGTCTCATTTAGGCTCACAAATGCAGTTAACCTCAAAGCACCGGCATGATCCTTCCATGCGCTGGTGAGTCAGGTAAAGCACCTCAATCATTAATTGCTTGTCTCGGTCTACTAATGCCTCAGCATAATCGCGGACCAAGTCCATATCGGCTTCGTGTACGTTCTCGTCAGTTGTCAGTTTAATCATCATCCGATTATACCTCTAACCGTCAAGTTGCGCATAGCAGATTAAACCTCGGTCCCAAACAGCTCTTCTGACATAGTGGCAAACTCTCTCTGCCTCTCGTGCTGAAGAATAGCGTCATATTCGATGTCGTCTACAATGCTGGCGACCTCATCCTTCCAATCAGACAGCTCTTCTCGTAGCTTTTCTCTGGGGACGTCAGTGGTCATTAGGGAATCAAGTATGGAATCAAAGCGAACCATCTGATCGCCAAGCTCCAATTCAAAACAGTCTTCAAGACATTTTGATATTGTTAAATAGTCCATGCGACACCTTTTATGTCAATAGATTAAAGGTATTGTGCATTGAATAGGGGAAAATGTAAACCTTTCGGGACACAGATTAGGCTATGTCGTCTACTGCTACTGCGGTGAGGGAGATAACGGTGAAGATAATCATTAATAGAATCATGGGGCGCCTTTGTAATTGTGCCGTACAGTATTCTGTACATAGCTAAGGCGGCATTGTAAGGCGTCTGGGATATATGCACCAATGACGTATTCCTATTGATGACATACCAAATATGATATGGAAGGTAGCCCGTATCGGCACCCCAGTGGGCTAATCTGGGTCAAAGGTACATTAGACCTTGGCCTGATCCTTAACAGCACACCAGCGGATCAGTCTGGCAGGAAGGGATATGCACCCTCGGCTAGTAAACTACAAAACCTACTAAACAAATAAATATTACCAGACATTGGCCATTGCTTATCCAAGCTGGCTCTACTGCCCATTTACGGAACTGTAACAGCTTATCTTCAACCTTGTGTTTAAACAAGTGACGATCTGCCAGCCTGTTGGCTTCGTCAATTTTCTTTTTAGAGCTCTTCTTTTGATCTTTCATTCAGACCCTCCACGGAGATTTCTTTTATCTCCTCAATTAGTTTCAAAAAATACGCCTTGTTTTTGATTGGATCAGAAGGCGGATTAACAGAAGCACACAGCTCGTAAACTTCACGCAAATAAACATTCATTAATGCATCCCCCTATCGGATCGCTCTTCTTGCAGCATATGGGCAAAGCTTTGCTCTACCCGGTTACGCATGTCATCTTCTAGGTACAGGTAGATCTTGTTTCTTACCTGCTCAATAAAATCAGCAGCATCCAGAGAGTCAGAGAAGTTGTCTAAAGCTTCTGAGAAGTACGCATCATTGTCGCACTCGTCCTCATGGTCCTGTTCCGCATCACGGAACATAGCGGCCAGCATTCTTGATGTGCTGCCGTAGGTCATAGATAACGCAAGATCGTATCTGTCGCTGCAAGTGTGCGGATAGACGTCGTCTAACCAAGTTGGGTGGGTGTTCAGCCAAGTAAAGGCCAACATGTCCTTCTCGCTGTCGTCCAGATCGATTAGGTCACCTTCCCATAATGGCTTCTGGCTCATCAGCCCGGCAACGATGTCATTAAGTTCATGGTAAGACATTAGCACACCCCCAGATTTATGCAGTCATTGTATTCCATTGTACTAGCAGCGCAATACATGATTATGAGTATAGCCGCGCCAATCCATCCAGCGCGGTTTTCTTGTTTTTCTAGCTTAGCTTTTTCAACAGTGTTGAGTTGGCTGTAAGTCATTGAGTGACGATCTAACATATTATTCCCCTTGGTTTTTTAATTAAAATCAAATGTATCTGGGTTAGGCTCTGCCATAAAAGCAGCGCACTCATTTAGCGCGTCAAAAGCCTCATCCCAGTCTGATATGTGACCATCGTTTGCCAGTCTAATGACAAAAGCTTTAGCGTCTGCTGGAAGTAGGTCGATATCCATTGGCAAGTTGTTAGTGTCCATTTTATTCCCCTTGGTTTATTGAGGTTTAATAATAGGCCTTAACCACTAAACTGTCAAGCTTTTCGATTACAATACTTTGGAATAAGCAGGATCTGGTAAGAACTTTTAGTTATAAGAGCTTGGGATGTAGGTATCATCTGCAAGCATCTTCTTGTGCTCTTCGCGGTAATGCTTGGCTATCTCTGCCCTGAGCTGCTTATTGGTAGGCATTAGCACCTGCCATTTTTCCCTAAGCAAATCTAGGTGGCCTTGCCCTACATGCTCTTGGAGCCATACACCGAAGTCTAGGGGGTTGGCCGTGAAGACCTTATGGCAGTAATGGCACAGGCAAAGTGCGTTATCCATTGACCACCTGACCGACTTGGCCGCTCTGCCCCAGATATGTGCGCACTCCATCCTGCCGTCCTGCTTGCCGCAATGTTCGCACTGGAACCCAGCCTTTTGCCTTACTACGTCAGAGAACCATTTGTCCGCAGCGTCGCGCTTAATCGCCATTGTTCCAGATCTCCCGGCTAACTAGCTTGGCTAAATACCACTGTGCTTTTTGCAAATCCTCGACCGGGTTAGATTTGTAGGTGTAACGCCATAGATACTTCATGCAATTGCCTTTGAGGTATCCTCGGTAAGCCTCTGGGGACATACTTTCCTCAATGGCTTCAATGCACTCAATGCTGCCAGACTTGTAATGGCTGGGGCTGTTCACCGGGTCATCTTCTTCTAGATCTATCTCAAATCGCTCCATCGTGGGTATCTCTTCGATCAGCTTGGACCAATGCTCTTCTGTCGCGTTGTTCATTTATCATTCTCCGAATGGTTGACAATAATCTCTTCTGGCTCATGTAAGTCGCAGCGCTGGCATAAACCGTAGCTATTATCAGCGTCATCAATCCAATACGACAAAGGCACCCCACAATCACAGTAAAGCCTTGTAATTTTAATTGTTTTTGTCGGCAGCGAAATAACATTACTCATCCAGCCCATCCACTGTAATTTTAACTCGTGAATCCTCACCGTGCTGTTTGTGGTAGACAATGGCCGACATAGAGCGCTCTGACGAATAGCCCATGTCAGAATGCCAAGAATCGCTAGAAGCCAGACAGCCGTGATGCTCAAAATGAAAGCTCGATATCTCTCTGGCCATGTGATGGTGAATGTGGCCTAAGTGACAGTATCTGTTTTTGCTTTCGGACCACTGCTTGTCTAAATTCTTAACAACGGTTTGGAATATCTGCTCGTGCTTAATTCTGTCGCCGTGGTGAAAGACGAATAAACAGTTATGCCATTGCATGTGGATGAACTTAGAGTAGTTAGGCAGCACCTCAATTCTAGGCTCCTTCTGATACAAAAGCTCGATGGCGCTTGATAGATAGCAGGCCATATCGTAATCGTGGTTACCCCTAGTATTTACTACGACAACTTTTTTGTGCTTCTCCAAAAGCTTGTCAATTAGTATCTGGAATAACCGGCCAGCCAGCTTAAAGGTTCTTGCTTGGCGACCATCTACATCGACCTGAGTTCCCTTGGTGGTTGTATTGGCGCTTGAGTCGGCGTGAAAGAAATCGCCGATATTGCAAAGTATAGCTGTCTCTGCATTTCCTACCCGGTCGGCCAGCTTGCTTGTTGCATCAATCAAAATCTTGGTAGCTATTTTCACATCCCAATTTTCGTCATCAAGCTTGTATTCAGCCGACGCAAGCATCCCGAAGTGATGGTCGCCGATAATATAAAGGGCCAAATAATCAGAATCGCATCGCTTAGGCGCCTTGGCAGGCTTTTTAAACCCGCTCAGGTCGTCGCGGATGCCATCCATCATTGCATCAACTTTTTGCTGGATACTACGCTTGTGCGGCTCTTGGATAATCCATTGCAGCGCAATATCGCCATCAGAGTTGTAGGCGGTAGAAACGCGCTTTGCTTCAAATCCCTCCATCGTCTCTTGATCAACATTTCGGTGCGGAGCAACAGCCTTCTCGGCAGCATGGCGCTCTAGGGATTTCATTATCTTATCCACTACCCGGCGATTGGCATTTAAAGCCTTAGCTGCTTTGTTGTTCGAGCCGCTCGCTATTACTGCCCGGCAAACTTCAGTCTGCCTTTCAGTTTTCGCAAACTCTAATAATACGTTCGGATCTATTTTAGACATGCTACTTATCCTGTTTCCGTTTTAATTCGGTGTATTCATTGTACTCTGGCAAGGATAAATATACATCCCTTTCGGCGGCCCAGCCGTAAACCTGATCTAGGAAGTGACACATCTCCCCTTTTGTTAATTTAGACGTGCTCTTGATTTGGTCTGCAAGCACCGTTTTACCAACTTTAATGGTTTCTGACTCCAGAAACTTATGTTTCATCATCCACTTGACTCCTTCTTCCGTAGCGTCCGGGGTCGTCTTAATAAACTTCTGCGATAACTGCCTGCACCAAATATGGAATATTGCCAGTTGGTTAAGTGTGCGCGGATCTACCCAAGGCTCAAGCCGTATGCACAATGGCGTTTTATACTCCCAGTCGTTGGCCCTTTTCATTAAATGGGCAAACTTAGCCTCTACTTCTAACTTGCTTGATATTTTTACATGGTCACCTTGACTCATTTTATTCCCCTATAGTTTCACTCTAAGCCACTTGTCAGATACTTTTAATTCTTCTTTATTCAGTCGGTCGTATTCCGCATCGCGGGGTTTAGACCTTCCCCCAAATGGGTCCATCGTCTCTCTAACTTGCTTGCTGGCAACCTCACCCTTGCCAACCATCCTGCTGTGCATTGTTTTGTTGTTAACGCCTGTCAGGTTAGAGATCTCGCGCAGCGTGTAGAAAGCACCCGTTTCTAGCGCCGGGTGCTCACCTACAAATTTATATTTTCTTGGTTGCTTCCCTGCTGGCCGTGAGTCGTATCGTTTATCAGGCACGTTTAAGCTCTCCATCGTAATAGAAGCCGAGGGTCTCAAGGTAATGCTGCTTCATCATTAGGTAGGCGTCGCCCTCTAGCCAGCTTATGTCTGTCATCTGCATGTCGATAGATTTGGCACGGATGCTGTCAGGCTTTGATTGCTTTTGCGCTTGCGGTGACCCGCCCTGATTCTGAGCCCTGCCCAGCCAAGAGTTAACAAACTTCTTGATTCCTTGGGGAGTCTTGCGCTTAGTTGGATTTGCGTCGCACCAAGAATCCATAGCCATTAGCTCTTGGTGTACGTTAATGGCCGGGTAAGCCCTTTGCCATTTAATGATATCAGCCTCTTCTGGCTGCCAGTCTTCTTTAGTGTTCAATAACATCATATTCCCCTATGATTTTTTTGATTAGCCGTGATTGGCGTACTTGCCGTGCAACTGTTCGCGCTTTTTCTTTACAGCTATTTCGGCGTCTTTAAGTTCAGAGTATATACCGCAATAGATAACATCCAAATTGTATCTTACCCTTGCCATCCATTTGCCGGTCTTCTTGTGAAAGGTTACACCCTTTACGCCGCTGGTGTTGTTTTTATTCATAACCCGATTGTGGCTGTTTTGATTGCGGCTTGCTTCGCGCAGATTTTCAATCCTATTATCGTGGCGGTCATTATTGATGTGATCCAACATTTTAGGCAGGTAGCCATTACAATAAAGGAACGTCAATCTGTGAACGTAATAGAGCGCACCATCAACTGTGGTAGTCATGTATATGCCGCTTCGAGTCCCTACCTTTTTGCCAGCCCTGCGCTCTCCATCTTTAAAGTGCAGCGCTCCGTGATGGTAGTCGTACTTACTTTTTATTCTCTTTAGTAGCTGCTTCTCGCTTAGTGTTTTCATCGCACTTCCCCTTGTTGTCAGTATTGATATTTTTTTTCCCAAAAATGTTATCAAAATTTGCATCAAATGCGGCTTTGTCAGTTGGCCGCTGCTTACTGCCTTTACCAGACATTCTCTCTCTCCTTTAGCTCGGCAAGCCTCGCCAGTTAGTAATTATAAGGTTACTGATATATTTACTTTGTGTTGCCTCAGTAGATATATGACTAAACTCAAGATGTTATAAACCCTTTTACTAGCAAAAGTAAAATTTACGATCTAAGGGCAAAAGCAACTTAGCGGTTAAAACAATGTCTGTATCGGATATCCAACCTATCCCTCAGCAGAAACCGATCTGCTTTGGGGGCTATGTACTGGAGGGTCAACCACGCTCCGACGTTTTATCTAAGGGTTTCGTCGGCCTCTAGCCCAAACATTATTTGCAAAAAGAAAGGGAGTCTTGCGAGTGTACGGTATCGTACAATATGATAAACTTGCCTTTCTTGGTCTTCGCACATCAAGTATAAGCCTTTTCCCGGCTTACTGTAAAGCCCCCGCAACGGGGGTTTTATTTATTCTGAAGCTATCTGGCAAAACTGGTCCAGCGTCAAGTCAAAAATCTCGCATAATCCTTGCACAGTGTGGAGCTTCATATTCTTCTGTTTACGCCACTGTGAGACTCGCTGTCGGCTTACCTCCATTGTCTTTGCTAGTTGACTGGAGTTGATACCGCGCTGCTCTTGGGCGATTATTAAACATTGTCCTGCGTTAGTCATAATTAAATGTCCTGTGTTATTCTGATGACGCAGGGCTGTTCCCCCGGTCCTGTTTTCTCCTATGGTAGTTTAGCCCCCGAAAGCCTTGTGCCGTAGGGGGCTTTTTTTACCTAGAAGGGGATATCTTCGTCCAGCTCTTCCATCGTCATATCAGCCACCTGAGCGACTGCATTCCCTGCTACCGGGGCGCCTTGCTGGCCATCAGTATAAATAACCTTTACATTCCCTAGTATTGGCGTCTGGACCTTAGCGTCACGCTCTTCTTTAGTGACTGTCTGACTAATAAAACCGTTATTCTCGTATTGATCTGCATTTTCAGTATCAACAAACGTCGTAACGTCTAGATAGATTCCTTTTTTGCCAGTGTAAAGGCGTGACTTGTCGATTTTGGTTACGTCGATTCTCAGTGATAATCCTACTTTCATTTTAACTTCTCCACTTGGTTTAAAATTTCCGCTACGGCCTTATTGACCTCAACAGACAGTTTTGCGATATATTCGTCATCGCGTTTAACCCGCACTAAAACATGCGGTAACTCAGGGTGATAGGCAAAAAATTCCCACCAATCTCTCTGGGCAATCATCATGCAGCCCTGTATCTGCTGCCAGTATTTCTTTACGCCAATCTCAGGGTCTCTTAAATAGCTAACCATTGTCTTGGGCGCAGGGCATTTTATTTCCAAACCGCCTTCATTAAGTATCAACCCATCAGGCGAACAGCCAAACTCAAAGCTGGTATCTAAGATAAATCCAGTCTCTATTACATCATTCCCAGATATGAACTCGTATGCTTCCCTAGCCTCTGGCTCAAGCTCAGTGCCTCTCTCCATCCAAGAAGTAACGTGAAAGGGCTCAGACTTGCCTGTAAGGCGTTCTGCGATTAGTTCATCTATGTACCCATCGGCTGATGTGCTTGGCTTCCCAGATAGCGTTATAAGCTTAGAAAACATACTTGCAGAAGGCTTGCCCAGTCTTGCAGCAAGCCATTCTGGTGATCCCTGCTCATGGTCTAGGATAATCATTTCTTGGCCTCTAACGCGGCAACAGCGCGATCATAGTGTACAGCTAGAATCTGATCCACAGAGCGAACCTTTAGCCACTTGCAGAATTTCTCGCCGTCAGCACCAGTCTCATCAAGTAATTTCTTGATGGCGATAATCTGGTCGTCAGATACAATCTTCTTATCATCACCGCGCAGTGTTGCAGACTCTGCATCATCATCCGCGCTTGGAACCCCTGCAATGGCAGATAAAGATATTCTCCGAGCATACGTCAAAGCGCTGGCGCCAGCCTGTGGGTCTCGTTTGACCATTGGCAGCGTAAATTGGCCTTCTAGCCACTGGCCAGATGTATGCATTAACCGGGTGCAAACGCCCATGCCATTCTCGTCAGTTACCGGGAACTGGGTATAGCTTAATCCGTTGTCAGCAAAAGGCTGTTTGATCGCCTTAATTACCGACGTTAGATCGGCATATTTAGACTTGAAGAATGGGTTGGCGCTGTCTTTAACAGCTCCGCCCATCTGCTCCTGCGCTTTGCATAGTGCTGTTGCCAGCTCGTTAATTAATTCACTTGATTTCATGTTGACCTCCTACAGTCTCCAGATTCTATATCCGTTCATTTGCTTTCTAGTTGTTGCTTTAATTCCAAGCCCTTGCATCGTCAAATAAAAAGACTGACACTTGCTAAATGACTTAAAAAAGATTGAATCTCCAGATTCCATTTTCAATGCAACCTTTTGATTTTCTCCGCACCCTTTACTGCTTTTGTGCGAAACTAACTCGACACCTTTTTCAATTTCCACTTGCACCTCCTACAGTCATTTCTTTGCTGTACTGCTCACCGTATCCAAGATCGTAAGCATCTGATTGCCCTTCTAGGGCCGGATAACCTAGAACGCAGTCATACTCGCCGCGCTCCAGATCGTTTAACTCGTTGATTCCCATATTGCCTCCTACAGCATGTGCCCCCGGAGGGGCGGTTGTTTAGATGTTAAATTCGATATTGTAAACATCTGTATAAAACGGCTTGTTACCCAATTCCATCTCGTCAAGGTTACTCATTACATGACAATAAATGCTTGCACATTCTTCCGCATCTGGTTCAGGGTTATTGCAACCATTTTGCGCCCAGCATTCCATCGCACTGCATGCTTCTTTAGCTTCTTTGCTGTCTAAACTAGCTAGTTTGCTTACAACTATCTCAAACTGCTCCCTCCATCTTGAATAATTCATTTTGTAGCCCTTTTGTTTTTTTGATTGAGGTTCTAGTGTAGGCATTACTCTTTACAGCGTCAAGTATTATTTTACATATAATAAAAAAAAGGCAAAAAAAAGCCCCGCAATAAGCAGGGCATGTTCTATGTGGAACCTAGTAGGACCAGATAACAGGCGCTGTGGTTCGGTCGTCGATGTGAATAAAGGTCTTGGCAATACCTATGCCTTTAAAGCCAGCCTTCATGGCCTCAGATACAATTACATAACCTTCGGCGCCGTTGTTGATTTTAACGTCGGCGGCAATCCCACGGCTATGTGTGCCCGGAGTAGATTTTGCTTTTTCTATGCTGTGGCCTTCTGGGTCACGGTATCCGCTGGTAATCACAAAGGGAAATCCGCAAACGTGCCTGAGCTCATCTAGCCTCTGCACAAAATCCTGAGACATCTGATTATTACCTGTTTCCTGACAATCAAAGTCAGAGATGCTGAAGTAGCGCACTAGTAGGTGCCCTTCCAGATACGAAACTTATCAAAGTCGCCAGACAGCATCTTGCGCTTAATGACATCCTTCTTGGCCTCGTGATCATCCCAGTTAAGCCCGGCTTCTTTTACCCACTCAGCAACAATGTGCATAGGGATTGTGCCGACTAGACGGCTCTCGCCAGTTTGGCCAATGCCAGCCTCTCGGATCTGCTTAGCTTTCTCAATGTGTGCGGTATTATCAAAAGTCTTCTCGACAACAATACCTGTCGCGGTTGGCTTAATAATTTCTTTGACTAACATTATTTCTTGCTCCTTTTTTTAGCTGGAACCTTTTTCTTGGTTACTTTTTTAGTTGCCGCTTTTGCAGCAGCCTTGCCTGCCTTTGTATAGGCGTATCTCTGACCATTAACCATTGGCATGTCTATTTCCTCTTTGCAGTTTTAGCGGCCTTTTTAAAGGCGCTTTTAGTGGGCGCACCCTTCGTGCCGGGTGTGCGCATTTTCTCTACTTTTTTGCCAGCTTCTTTCTGCTTCTTAATTCGGGCTCGTTTTTTGTGAATGTTGTCATATAAGCTCATGTCACTTTCTCCGGCTTGTAGCCCCAGAGCACTTCCATCTCTTGCGGCTTAAATTATTGGGGGTGTTCGGGTCATTTTGCTGAGACTTAGGCAGTGCTTTTTTGATGCCTAAACTTCTAGCGCAGTAGCTGTCGCCTTTGCTGGTGCCCGGCTTTACTCTAGACCCGCCCGACTTTGCCTTTCCTGCCTGACCATAGGAAACCTTCTTCCCAGAAGATGTAACTTTTACTCTTGCCTTACCTTTAGCTGGCTTTGCCATATTCACTCCAAAAAAAAGGGGGCCGGAGCCCCCTCTTCTATACTACATTGCTTAGGAAACAGTGTTATCAGCAATGATACCAGACGCCTTCTCATTCTTACAAATCAGAGTCAGCTCAGTAAGTACCTGTCTGCGAGTCGAATCACCAGTCTTAGCAAGTGCAGTGTTCTTAGTTGGACGCAATACGCCAACTGCCCACATGTCATTTTGCATGATGAATACGTCGCGTGAACGGTTCTCACGAGTAGGAACAAACTCCACAGTGCCCCAAGGCGTTACATAGACTGCAAGGCTTTTAACAACTTTCTCATCACCGGCCTGAACCTGTGAGCGCTGGTTGTTATTACCTGTAAAGCCAAGTGCAATGTTCATTTGGAAGCTAGACAGATAAACTGCGTCTGGCTTTCCGCCCTGTGCCCAGATGCTTTGCATAGTCGTGTCAAAACGTGCCTGAGAAAATGCAACAGCGGTGCCGTCGTCAGTTCGTGCATCAGTACCGTCGCCGGTAGGATCAGCACCAGAGTTACCAGTTTCGTTGGTAGAGTTAGTTACCAACCAAGCTGGAGCGCCAGCAAGCTCACGAGCAGTAGTTGCGTTACCAGCAACGCGAGCGTTGTTAGCAAACAAAGCTGCTTCTATGTCTAATTTTTGTTCTTTTGCAATTTTCAGGGTTTGGTAAGCTTGCTCCGCTGCGCGGCCTGCTTTCTTTAAGCCTTCGTCAGTGTCAGGGATGCTAACAGAATTCTTGAATATCTGCGTATAATTCCCAAGACGGACTGTAGCAGCACGGGCTTCAGAAGCTGTATCATCTCCCTCAATGTGCTTATTGTCAGCGCTTGCGCGTAGGGTGTCGGTTTGCCACTCGTGCAGAGTATTGCTGGCTTTGACTTTCTTACAAGCTGAGTAGAATGGGGTCTCTTCGGGACTAATTTGATAAATTACGTCCTCCAAATCTTCCCTTATTCCTTTTGCGTCATATGAGTCGAACGTGTTTGTTGGCTGAGCCATGATGTATTACCTCAATTTTTTAGGATTAAGCTGAGAGCATCTTCAATACTCCCGCTGGATTTAAGTTTTGATCGTCTCTTCTCGGTCGCCTTTTTACTGCTATTTGTCGGTTTAGCACCAGCCTTCACTGTCCGCGATCTGCGTTTTGCAGGGTTGGCTTTGTCTTCCGCAGCTTTCTTCCCATTCATAATTTCACGGTATTTCATGGCGTCGTGCAATACTCTGATTGCCCGGCTGTCCATTACTTGACCGATCTCTTCTGGCTGATATCCATAGACTTCCGAGCCAACAGCTAACATCTTATCGCGTACTGCGGATGCTTTCTTCTCGTCGGAAAATTCAGGAATCTGCTGTTTCAGGGTTTCCAATTCTTGGTGTAGGTATGCCTGCGTAGCGGCCTGCTGCGCTTGAGATTGCTGTTGTGTCACAGCCTCAAGTTGTTGCATCTGACCACTATATGCCGCAACGTCGTCATCGTATTTTAATTTGGCATCCATGTACCCAATAGGGTCGGTGTCAAACAATTCTCGTGACGGCTGTTGTGGCGCCTGCATCATTCCACCAGATTGTATCTGCTGGTACATTTGAGCAATATTTTGGCGCTCGTGTAAAAGGGCATTGTAAACCTCTTCGGCCTGCTTACGCTGCGTCGCAGCTTCTTGCATACCCCTTTGGACGTACTTCTGACCACTGTATCCTTGCTTGAGCTCATCTAAGGTTACAGCCACTTCCTGTCCATCTACTTTGACAGTGAATGACTGGCCTTCTTGGGCGGCATCTTCAGTATCTTCGTCGTCCTCGGAATCATCCGTTTCCTCATCTGACTCATCATCCTCATCGGAGTCGTCGTCAGGAGCCTCATCATCTTCATCGGACTCTTCTGATTCTTCTTCGGGCAGTTCATCCTGCGCCTCCAAATCTTCTTCAGGTTCAATAATGCTGGCTACAGCACCTTCAATGGTGCCATCAAATTCTACTTCTTGGTTCTCAGTCGTTTCCACGGTGCTGTTCCTTTCTCTTTCTTGTCGAGTATTGCCTCGTCCGCTAATACGGTGTGGAAGTAATCTTCGATCTTATCTAGCGCCCTGATTATATCATGCGCATCGGTAATAGCCTCACATTGAGACTGGCTGTTCAGGAATACATTAACTTGCGCATCCCGAATCTCTTTAATGACTTCCTTATAGGTGTCGTCATTGCTAAGCGTCCGTACTCTGGCCGCTTTTGCTTTAATATTCAAAATCTACCGCCGGTTACAGCTTGTGCAGGGGCTTCTGCCGGGTATCTAGGCACGTTCTGCATCTGCTTAACTTGCGCTACATCTACTGCTGTGCCGTACTTACCAAGAATCTCAGCGGCGCTAACCAGTAGGTTCTGGTCCATCTTATCACGCTCCCGGTCATCTGCTGCAATAGCCTTCTGGGCATCAATCTGGAGCTTAGCCATGTCAGTCTGAGCTTTAGCCTCGGCCTTTAACTGCTCTGCCTGTAGATAGGCTGTGCCTTGATCCATTGGCGGCTGTTGCTCACCCTGCTGCTGCTGCGCTAATAACTGCTGCTCTTGCTCTGGGCTCATAGGCGCAAAGTATCTGTCGGCATTTCTTACGCCATTTAACGCCAGCATGTCTGCCAGTGTATTGCGGATCTGCGACATCGAAACCAGCCCATTTGACGGTCCATAGCTCTGGAATATTTGCATCTGCATTTGCAGCGCCTGAGTCAAGGCAGCATTTCTTTGGTCCTCACGACCAGTGCCCAAACCAACATTCACAGAGGTATCCATCTTCTTGTTCCAAGACCGTGGATCAACCGGGATGTAATCTTCACCGCTAATGCGCATTATTTTTGCTTCGTCACAATTTTCTATGACTAACTTTAGCATCAGTTTGAACATCTGGCGAACACCGCCTTCAGCCAGATTCCTAGCCATTACCTCAATCTGCCCGGCAGCTCCCTGCATTGTAGCATTTACTGCGGTTGCAGTAGTAGCCTGTAGGGCGTCAGGGTTAAGACCTAAACTAGCTCTAGATATGCCTACTTTTTGCTCAATAGCTGAGTCGTAGTATTCAATGGCCGATAACGTCTGTGCAGCAACAAACGGCACGGTGAGAGGGACAATTGCCCCGCCCTGACGCACTCGGACGATTCCGCCGATTTCGTTATTTAGCATGTCATCCATGTTAACTGCGCCATCGATGACTTCGGTGCGGGGGTGGTTAGTTAGTGCAACATTATCTAACACTCCGCGCAGCATCATTGTGGCAGCGTCTTGGTCCTCGCATAGTAGGTCAGCAATAGACTTGCCATAAAAAGTGTGAGGCTCAGGGTCAATTTCAAACGCAGCAAACGGCTGGTCTCCCCAAGGCTCAAAGCTTAATAGCTCATATGCAGATCCGCCCAGAACAACTTTTTGCATTTCTGCAACGCCAGTTCCGTTTACGTCTATCTTCATGTACAGCTCGGTAAGAGCCACAATGCGCATAGACGGGTCCATAGCATTATCGTCTTGCTGGTAATCCTGCTCATAGCCTCGACGCTCATAGCGCTCGACATCAGAGAAGGTGTCAGAGTGACCTAACCCAGACAGCTCAGACACAACATCAAAGTCGTAACCCATTGCTACCAAGTCACTTACTCTGACCTCGGTTCTGTGGCCAACAACGTATGCCGTATCGATACTCTTTGCGTTACGATCAATAAAAAACTCTTCAGGCGGAACAGACTCAACACAAAGGTCGCCCATTTCGTTGATCTTGCTAACCTTCAAATCATGGCGCGGCATTTCTATTTCAGCGCCAAACTCGTCTAGCTCGATAGAGATGTTAGTAATGTGCTCTACAACTTCAACATTCTGCTCATTGACGATGGTAGAAAATTCCATGTCATTCAAGTTGTTAAATGTGTACGTTTCGCTCTCTTCGTATGTATCCCAATAGACCTTAACAATTCCGGTCTTTTTCAAAAGGGCATCATGGAAAACGTCATTTAATACATCGTATCCGTTCAGCTCTTGGAACTTATACTGGATGTATTTAGTAGCCTGCTCGGCAAATTTAATATCTTCTGGACCTGTAGGCACAAACTCAACCGGGCGATCAGTAGATAGGAATACTCTAAGCAAGCTTGGCTTGATAGATCTAATGGCGTCGCGGACCTTGGTTGAGACGACAGATGACCTGCCTTCTTCTTCGCCAATATCGACTTCTCCGTTGTAGTAGCGTTGGGCCTTAATTCGGTCCTCAGCTACATCACTTTCAACAAAATCAATAGCGTCCAAAATTGCTTCACGCGCAATGTTCTCAACGTCATCTGCTTCTAATGGTTTAAGTTCCACTTACTACTCCTAGAAAAATTTACCAACCTTAGCCGGAATTGGATCTGCCCCGCCGGGAATTTGGGCGCCTTGCTGTGATCCTGCTGTTCTAGCTGTCTTGGCAACACGGGCCGCTAGAACATCAGCTTTTTTGAGAAGCTCACCAGTGAAGGTATTGTCTTTTAATGCTCGCTCTACTAGCTCTGGCGACTCAGAATACAGCATTTTGACTACTTCTACCATCTGTCGGTCTGACAGACCTTCAGCAGAGGGGACCATGTTCATCATTAATTTGGCTACCGCTAACGGGTCTCCACCTAAGCCTCTGGCAACGTCATCCATCCCAACGCCGCTGCCTCGCAGCTTAGCTTCACGCTGCAAAGCTTGAGTCATAGACTGAGCCCTTGGCTGAAGAATCTTATCCATTGACGTAGCTTCTGCGGCCCTGCCTACCTTGCCTAACACTTGAGGCGCCTGATTTTCAGGAAGCAATATTCTTAGAGCCGCACCTAGCTGAACATCCTCTTTAGCCATATTCTCTAGCGTTGTTCCACTACGCCGCGCTCGGTTATTTAATGCCTGCATAGCTCCAGCTCTAAATGCATCCAAGCTTTCTGCTGGCATTTTTTGAACAATAATCTCAAGCTCATCAACATCCATTGTTAAAGCTCTTTTTTGGCCTAGCTCAAAAGCCTCGTTCTGAGACTTCATACCGGCATAACCAGCTCGCGCCTTACCAAGATCTGGGGAAGATGAATCAATCGACTCGCGCAAACCGCCTTCTTGCCTGCCTACAATCCCAGCCAATCTACCCCGATTTTCGGTGTACAAAGATTGCGTGGTTTCTTTAGCAACTCTCCGCATTCCCTCCGCATCTTCCAAAGTTGGCATTCTATTAAACTCAACAGAACCATCTGGAAGTGTTTTAAATAACGGAACTATGCCCTCTGCATTGTAAATCTGCTCAAGCTCTTTACGCATGTCTGGGGATCGCTGAGCAATATTCAGCATCTGATCTGAAACCTCTGGGGTTACAGTTTGGCTTTCCGGTTTTGCATAAACTTTACTGTAAGCGTCAGACCTGTCTTCTTTTAGCTGAGCCTCTGTTGCCTGACGTGCTCTAAGCACGTTTGGATCATCAATGTCTGGGGCTAAAGCGCGGTTTAGTGACTCCTTCGCCTCTGCTGTTGTGGATTCTCTTCTGGCTCCACTAGCACTAAGTATTGCCGGAGCTGTGTCGCCACCTTCATTTACCATGCCTTTAATAGCAGCAGAAAGAGTTGCGTTATCAGCAATAATACGGCCATTGGCGACGTCTGATATTACTTCATCAACAGTCAATCCGGTTGCCTTTACTAATCGTAATAACTCAGCTTGCACGGCGGAGTCAGCGCCTTTCATTTTGCGCCTAGTGAAATCCGCAAGACCTCGTGCCAGCTTACCAGCTTTTCCCATAACTTTTTCTGCGGCTGTACCTACAATAGCTCCTGTGCCAGTTCCTAACGCTACATCCTGCAATGACTGCCCACTAATAGGGTTAGCCTCAGATGTTCCAATTGCTGACAGCGCAGATTCGCCTGCCGCGACTTTCAGAATGCGAGCCGTATTAGCCGCAGCACCCGTCGCTCCAATTCCCGTTAGTGACATAAGAATAGATGGAATAAAAGCACCGGCCAACTCTATACCTAGTGACTCGCTACCATTTTGCTCTTTATAGTCGCGTAAATTTTTTCTTAACTCATTTCTAATTTGTTCATACTCGCCGCCACCTAATGATTCAGGTAGCACAGATCGAACAGCAGCCTCAATTTCTTCACTAAAACCAAAAGACGCACCCTGAGCAAATGTGCGCCCACGCTGAGATTCAGCTACAAAAGAGGGCAAAGACCCACCTGAAGCAAGAATTTTAAGCTCTTCGTTTGAAAGCTGATCTACGGATTTAGGTTGCTGGCCAGTATTTTCTGCCGCAACAATTGCCTGAAGCTCCTCATTAGTAAGCTGCTCTACGCCTCTCATTTACAAACCCCTTTTCTTTAATTCTGCCAAAGCAGCATTGGCATCAACCTTGCCAATTGTGGAATTGCCGGTTGGTAAATTGTCTATTGCTTGTCTTTGAGCGTCAGTTAACAAAGGCTGGTTTAATATTAATTTTTTCTGTGAAAAATAATCTTTTCTTTCCATACCTCCACTATAAAATTTAGCCGCAAGCTCGCCTAATTCCATTTGCATTCTAGCCATAGCCTCCAAACCCGCATGTGCCACAGCTCTAGCTTCTGGGCTCTGCGCAATAGAACCGCCTCGCGATTTAATTCTTACGGCGTCTGCGTCTGTTATTACTCCGCTGCCGGGTACTCGTAAAGCGCTAACCAACCCTTCTAGGGTCTGCCTATATGCATCAACAGAGCTTCCAGCAAAGCCTTCTGGGAGCAGGTTTTTAAGAGGCCCTAGCTTAGCAACAAACCCTTCTGTGCCAGCGTAAGGGGACAAAGCCTTTAGCTGCGCCACTGAAGCGGCAAGCTCACGCCCTTTAGTGTAAAGTTTCTCATCCGCCTCAATGGCAGCCGCCTGATTCTTGGCGATACTTGTGTCGAACTCTAAATCTACTTGCTGGCCTAGACTTAATCCGCCACCAGCCATCTGAATATCAAAGTCCGTTCTAGTTCCCGTAAAGCCATCCTCTACGGCTTGCTCATACGCAGACTGACCTCCACCAAACTTTAAGCTTTGAGTAACGTATTTTTGGTATATTTCTTTGGCATATTGAGGGTTTGCGCTAATCATATTAGCCGCCTCACCAGCAAGCTTGTCGCCGTTTTTCGCTAACCTCATTAACTCAGAGACAGTTTGGTTAGCAGTGCTACCCAGTCTTTTCTGTTTCTGGCGATCAACATATGCCTGCTGTATTCCAGCGTCAGGTGCATAGCGCATAGTATTGAACATGGCCTGCAAATCTTGCATCTTCTCTTTGTCGCCAACAAAATTTTGGATGCCTGAGCCAAGGCGAGATAACAATCCCTGCTTAGGCTGAGGGGGCTGTTGAGGAGCTTGCGGGGGAGCCTGTTGAACCTGAAACTGCTTAGGCATTGCTCCGCCCATTGGCTGGTTAAACTTAGCCATAGGATTAAAGCCAGCAGCCGGGTTAAACGTGCCGTTAGCTTTAAGGCGATCCATCTCTGCCTGCATCTGTTCTGGTGTCATTATGGTTACGCTCCCATTTTACCGATTAAAGCCAGAAGGCCGCTCATATCGACGTCGCCTTCATTTGTCTGACCGGGCATCATTGGCTGTCCCATATTTGGAATCTCAGGCAATGGCATCATACCGCCGCCGCGCTGTAGTGGTAGCATTCCCGGAGGCTGGTATTGGTGAGACATACCCTGCATCGCGTTACCTATTCTATCTGCCATACCCGGCTGCTGAGCATTTTGCATTGCCTGACCAAACGCTGCATCAGTTGCTGGGTTGCCTTGAGCCATTGCCTGACCTATTGCCGCAGTATTATCCATTGCACCAGTGTTAGGCGCCATGTTGGGATCTAGCAGTTGAGCCGCATCCGTAGGTAGAGCTAAGCTTGGAGCTGTAGGACCGAGATTCATCATATCCCCGGTGTTGGCTTTCATGCCCTCAATTAATGCAGGGTCAACCATACCGGCACTCTCCATCATCTTGCGGAGCATCTCTTCTTTGTCATCTTCTTTCTTATATCCAAACATCTTATAGGTCCTTGTACAGTTCACCGTAGTTTACAGCCATATAGCCGGATGGGGTGGTAACTACCATCTCAGGCATCACCTTCTCTACTTCCTGAGCAATTACACCCAGTGTCATGTGGTTGTCTAAGCCCTTATCTATGGCGTCCTCAGTCCAATCCCAAGTGTAGAGACCTAAGCCATTTGGCAGGTTTCCTACTTGGTTAATATTGGTCTTCAGTCGTGCGTCAGAACCAAACAAGCCTGCTGCCATTGTCAGGTAATCTGTAGCGCCAAGGTCTTTACGGGTTTGCTGGCTCTGAGGTATTGAAGATGCTCCAAGTGCCTGAGACAGTAATCCGATAGACTGGTATGGCGACTGACGGTAACCTTCAAACTGAGCTTTAGCCGCATCAATAAGCTGCTGCTGGATAGCCTGCTGAATCATACCCTGCTGAGCAAGGTTCTGGTTAACAGTCTGGCCCATTCCGAAGCCAAGATTAGATAGCGAGCCTAACTGACCAGCCGCACCTAGACGCTGACCAGATCCAGCCAATCCTGCCTGCTGATTAGCTAACTGAGCCGCCTGAGACTGCTGAGCGTTAAACTGTCGAGATTGGTTAATCGCATTCTGGTTATTCATCATCTGCGTATTGGCAGCACTAGATCCAAACTGCCTAGCTTGATTTAGCGCGGCCTGATTAGATAGGCTTGCAACATTACCCGCCTGAGCACCAAACTGATTTGCCTGATTCATTGCGGCAGCATTAGTGAGCGCAGCAGTGTTACCTGCCTGAGCACCAAACTGAGAAGCTGCTTGTTGCTGTGCCGACGCCTGAGCTGCTGCTTGGTTTTGAGCCGATGCACCAAATTGTGAAGCTTGATTAGCCGCCTGTGCGCCAAATTGCCCGGCTTGATTAAGGGCGTTTTGATTTGCCAAAGCAGCCTGATTAGCAGCGCTTGCTCCAAACTGTGAAGCCGCCTGCTGTTGCGCAGATGCTTGAGCAGCAGCCTGATTCTGAGCAGATGCTCCAAATTGCGAAGCCTGATTCGCAGCAGCTTGATTTGCCAGAGAAGCCTGATTAGCTGAAGACGCGCCAAACTCACTAGCCCTCATACCGGCAGACTGATTAGCAAGAGCTGCTTGCTGGGCCAAATTGGCAGTAGTTGTGCCAGCCTGAAGTCCAGCTTGCTGATTAGCAAGACCGGCCTGCATTCTTGTGGCGATATCTTGCTGGGCCATTCCTTGAGCCTGATTGAATCCAGCCTGTCTAAGTTGCCCGGCAGACTTTGCAGCCTGATCAGCAAATGCTCTGTTTGTTTCCGACTCCATAATACCCTGTCGAGAACCACCGAAAGCGCCAGCAGCAGTTGCTTGAGCACCAACATCGTTAAGCGACATTTGGCGAGCCCTGTCTAGGTCAGACAATGTAGATTGAACTACTTGGCTTTCATATGGGTTAATGTATTGGCCAAGGTTTGTGCTTCCTAGCTGCCCTGCGGCAACATCACGGGATTGGACAACAGGTGATGCAGCTATTCTTTCAGCTTCAAATCCAGTAGCCCCTGTTCTTTCGGCGCCGTATCCTTGCGCGTTTACATTAGCAGCCTGAAAACCTTGCGAGCCGGTTTGAGCTGGGTTATAGCCTTGCGATCCGTAACCAGTAGATTCTACGCCAGCACCTTCAAACCCTCTTGCTCCAGCTCTAGTCGCGCCATAACCTTGGGCGCCAGTGCGAGCAGCTCCATAACCCTGAGCACGGCCTTGAGATGCTCCATAGCCGGATGAATTAACATTTAACGGCTGATACATCATCTCTCTACCAGCTCCAGCCATAGCGCCTTGTATGCCCCTTGCTGCGCTTTGGTTAATGTTGGGTGGTTGAGCTGAGCCGCCACCTTTTCCGCCGCCACTGCCGGGATTTTGACCGGGGACATCCATTGGATCGCCTTGCATTACAGGGCCTTGATCTGTAGATGGACCGCCGGGAGGGGGAAAGCCACCGGGGGGAATAAGCGGAATACTTTGTCTGCCGAGCTCTTCAACACCAACGGAAGGTAAAGCTGGGCCAAGCGTTCCAGTTCCGGGTGTCGGGCTGACCACATTTTGTATATTTGGGTTAAAAGGCACTTGGGAAGTTGGGCCAAACGTCCCCGGTCCCGGTTTAAGGCCACCCATCATCTGCTGTCCAACCATCCCCGTGTTCTGAGGTACACCGTTTCCACCAGCCATTATGATTTCCTCAGATTCATCATCATTTCGTCAACATTATAATCCATGTTTTGGGCTATAAGCTCGTTGTCAATTGGACCTTGTGGGAAGTTGCCGCCGCGAGTGTCTGGCATAATTGATTGCCTGCCTCCGTTAAAAGAAAAGCCTCCAGCATTTCCGGGATTGCCCATATTGTAATTAGGCATACCCATAGATCCGCCTTCACCGTAGGAAGGGAAATTGTAATTGCCTGCGCCAGAGTCGTTACCAAATAAAGCGTCGTACTTTTTGGCGTACTCTGGCTGTTTTTCTTTAAACTGAGCAACAGCATCTTCAAACAGGGGGGCAGAGCTGTAGCCCGACATTCCGTTACCGTAGTCTGTCGCCTGTGGCATACCGGCCATAGCATCACCCGGAGCGGCCATGCCAAATGCAGCGGCAGCGTCTAGGTTGTTTTGCATAGATGCTTGCTGTGTGGGGTTAAAACCAGCAATGTCTGGGCCATAGTATGGCATGTAGCCAAGCTGCTGTACGTCCTCAGCTCTCTGCAAGTTTCTTATAGTCGGCGCCTTTGCCCACTCTGGAATGTCTGCTTTTGTGGATTGACCACCGCCTTTACCACCGCTCATATCATATATCCTTGCTAAGTGTAGTGAACGCCTCGGTCCACCCTTTGCTTAATAAGACCCTTGCCCAGCCTCTACGGCCAGCAATTGTCATGCCCGTGCATCCTTGCGATCTTGCAAACTCTACCGCCGACTCATCCATGTCTACGATTTGATTCTTTTCTCCGCCAGCCAAGAATATGTGAAACACTTTTTTCCTTGGAAACGAGATTATTTCTGTTACTGCGCAGCCATTCGGAGATGGCCAAAACTGCATGTATCCGCTCTTAATAGCTTCGACAATATCTTCGTACTCGTGCGTTCCGCCGCTGTACTCCAACGCCGCTTTAATCCACTTCTCACAACGATCTAATTCTTGCGCTAATTCGGTCATGCGTCCCCCTGTTGTAGGGCCCGATTATAGCATTTATTGACGACTTCTGGTTATTGTTAGGGCAATGGGCTGAGACGCCGGAGCAAATGAAGTTGCAACCGCTCCATCAAGCCATAAAGCAGTGTCAGTCACAGCAAATTTTGCCTGCAAGTAAGAGCCTGCCGCAATATTGATTTGATCGTTTACGCCAAGAACCGTATAGGCGTTGTTAGCGTCCAGAGAGATTCTTTCAGAATGATCTATGTCAGTCCCGTTAACCGACAACCAGTAGTAAGCTGTCTTCGCCGATGAATTTGATGATCTAAGCTGCAAGTGCCCTTGTATCGAATAAACTCCGGCCTCTGCAAACATTATTTTAGTGTTGTCAGATCCGTTAATTGACAGGCCGCCGTTTGCACTTACTGACGTAAAAGCTATCGTATAGGCAGTGTCTGCCTGAGCTGCGGTTATGCTGCTGGTAGCTGCAAACTCACCGTATCCGTCAGCTAGAACAATTTGCCTATACTCGCCATTCTTAGATACTACCGGGTAGCCTGTCCTGTCCCACAGAATAACGCCATCATCAAACGCTGATTCGCCTGCAATGTAGTTCGCAAGCTTTGACCTTGTTCTAGATAAAAAGCTTACCAGACGTTCGCCCCAAGGCTTCCAATCCGGTCCTAACGGGGGTGGCGGATTCTCAGCTAAGCTCATCGATTACCGCCGGGGATTACGTTCAACCGCATTTTGCCAGCTCGCCAGTCTTTAAGTTCGCTGCCATTAATGCGCATTCTAACTTGCCGCCCACTAAACCTAGCTCCTGTTGGATTAGATAAAGTGAATGGCCCATGACTGGTTTCGGCGTCGTTAGGATAGAACCGAGTCTTAAAGGTCAGCGTGACATCGCCTTGGTTTAATTCATCAGGGACTATTTCGTTAACCTTTGCAATCTGATCACCCTGAGCAATAGATACAGGTCCGCTTTCTAAATACGTTTCGCTGGTCCCGTGATCATATCCAACCTCGTGGTTGTACACGTTACCTGACGTATCAAACATAACCGGGTTATCCAATACGCCAGCATCAACCGCTGCGCTGCGAGCAAGCTCACCAATATTCCAATGCCCTTCCTTGTAATCAAATATTACATAGCGGTCGTTCTCAAGAGAATCGCCGCTTGGGTAGAACCACCAGATCTCTCCAAACTGAGAGTTGTTAACGGCAAATACTTTGCTTTTCTGAGAATGGTTTATGTCTTTAAAAACGTGGTCTGAGACTTCGCAAGGCATTTCCTGCACAGCAGAGCCGTTGTAGGTAAAGAAGCTCTTAGAGCCCATCCAGAAGGCGCCTTCGTCTACGGCTACCGCAGACATGCGAGAGATTGTTCCGCACGACGTTCCAACCCGCTCAAAACCGTAAACAGTTGGCGGTCCGTTGTAGGTTGCAACATGCGCATCGACAGATGTTAGCAGCAAAGTTCTGCCTCTCACCGGGATGCCACACATTAGCTCGCCAGAGGTCTGAAGCTCAAGGTCACCCGCTTGGTTGGTCGCAGCAGCGGTCCAGACAGTATTATCTTCTCTGTCACACCACTTCACTAATCGCGGATTGCCGCCAGCTCCAAGAGCAAACAGGAACCGCTCCTCGGTGACAACAATGGCGCCATTGCCTACTGGGGCATTAGTAATAGCCGCAGCCTTAGCGGCAGTGTTTAATTGCCATTCGTATATCTTGCCGTCCTTTGAAGAGCATGCAATCAGATACTGACCCCAAGTGTCCATTGACCACGTTGTGACCTCTTCAGGAACTCCATCATACGGGCGCTGTGTGCCAAACTCTGACAAACCATAAAACGACCCGCCATACCCAATATTTTCTGTGGCATGAAGGTCACCAGAGGTAAGTCCGACGGGAGTAATATCTGCAACAGTGCTACCGGGGGTAAGGTGATACAGTTTTTCGTAAGTTCCCGCAGCAATGTGCGCGTCTACGCTGTTATCGTTCCAAGTAAGCGCCCCTCTGGGAGCGTATGCAAAAGCACTTGCCTTTCTTGAGGTCCAACCGCCAACCGGGCGAACAGATCCGTTCTGCCACCTAATAAGGTTAGCATCTCTCCACCGGCCAACTGAGTCTAGGTCAGTACCGTGCTTAAAGACGCCAGCAGGAATATCTATACTAATGTATGCCATCAATTTTTCCTTTCAAGCAGCAACGCTTATTTTATTTCTCGCGCTGAACGCCTTTGGTTTTTTCTACGGTGCGCATGGCGCCTAATCCAAGCATACCCATCAGCACAGTAGTAAGCAGGGAGCTATCTACTGGGGGGACAGTAACCCAGATACCCAAGATAGGGGATAGGATAGTAGAATAGACTAGCGCGAAGCAGCACGACCATCCCACCGCTGGACGCCATCCAGCAATAAACAAAGACTTATGTGCCGCCTCCACCTTGTTGACTTCCAACTGGCCCTTGGCTAATTCTTGAGCATGGCGTTCTGCCATCGTGCTGATCTCGTGAGACAGCTTGGCCTTAACATCCTTGTCTAATATAAACTTGTCTAGCAGATTAGAAACTGGGCCTATCAATGCTTGCAACATATTATTGTATCCACTTTGAAACAGCAAAAATTGAGATGATCACGGGGTACATCATCCATAACATGCGCTCTAGTTTATTAAATCTTTGTGCGCCATCATCAAGCCTACGTTCGATGTTGGAATAGCGTTCAGCACACAGAGTTTCATGGGCCTCCATGCGGGTGATCGTATCTTCTGCCATATTAGAATCCATAGTAGTAGGCTGCGGAAAACGCTGCTAACAAAAGCAGGCCACCGCATATGTTTTTAACAATATCTTCATTTTTGGATATTCGGCGCAGCTTGGCCATTCTTTCTTTATTCAAGCGCTCCTTGTTTTCCATTAAAGACCTATGCTGTATTGCCAGCATATCGCGCCAGACTTCCCGTGGCGTATGCTTCTTGAGTTCCTTCTCTTTAGCGCGTATCTCAGCTTTTGCCCATGCCAAATCAAGCGCCTCAGCCTGAGTCAGAACATGGTCACCAGCCTTGGCAGCCTCTTCGATAGTCTCGACAGCAACTTTTGATTCTGTGATTGTAGAAAATAACCCTTTTAAATCAGACAGGTGACTACCTGACTCTTTGACGGTTTTAATCCCCGCGTTCAGAGTCTTTAAGGCGCCAACTACAAGGGTTATTTCAGCAATCATTTACGCGACCTGAACCCATGACGTTGTGTCTTCATCCCAATCGTATAATTTGCCGTGATCTGTCGGCTTTGCAACAGGGGCCTCCCAAACGCAGGTGTCTTCATTTAATATCCAGCTTGCGTAAATTTGTTGGCCGTAAAAAGCATCTCTTGTTGCATCGTATACATGCCCGATACCTGCAAAATTCTTTCGCAGTGCTGTGCCGCCATCTGGCTCTCCATCTTCTCCATAATGGACGTTACGGCGCGTGTTATAAGACGTTTGAATCCAATCCGCGCCCAGAGTATCAATAAAGTCTTGTTCTGCAACAATTACTTGTACGACAAGACCGTCTATTATTTTAGCAAAATGTGCCATATGGCCTCCAAATTAAGATGACAGGGCAAAAGTGCCAGAAGAAGTAAAATAGTGGTATGTGTACCCACCAGCAGTAGATACAGTTCCACCAGTAGCTGAACCTTCTAGCTCACTTGTAACGTAGCGTATGATTACCGCTCCCGCTCCTCCCGCCGCCCCCTCTCGGTGGGCACCAGTAGCACCGTTATCGTTTGTGCCACCGCCTCCACCATGTCCCCCGGCAGGGCCAGCAACTGCAAAAGCAAGATTACTTCCGTTTTTATTTACCCCGCCTGACCCCTTGTCGCTTGCAACACCCGAAGAAGGTGTGGTGCTTAGATTATTACCATTTACAAAAGTACCTTGACCGCCGCCTCCACCGTGACCGAATTGATTGTAAGTGCCAAAGTTTAAACTTTTCCAGTTTGTCCCTTCGCCACCGTCCCCTCCCGCAGTAGAGGTGCCGTTGCCACCATCGCCAGTTGATCCACCACCGCCCCCTGCTGTGCCTATATAAACTGGTTCACTCTGACCACTTGAATCTCCACCATCGCCGCCAAGAGAACCTGTACCTCCAGAATATACCGCTCCACTTATTAAACTGCCTCCTGCTCCACCACCAACGTAACCATCGCCTCCAGAGCTATCTTGATATCGGCCACCCTGACCCCCGCGACCGTATAAAGTTCCTATGCCAGAGCCAGCAATACTTGAACCGTTACCATTACCACCTTGAATTCCACCCCCCGTTGTGTAGCTAGTACCCGCTCCACCCGCTCCAATGGTTACAGTGTAATTGTTGTCATACTTAACTAGCTCGCCATCAAACGAAGTAACGGCACCACCACCACCACCACCACCGACATTAAACCCGCCACCGGCACCGGCACCAGCGGCCATTATATCGACATCTAAAGTCGCTCCTCTAGAGGGAAAAGAGCCAAAGCCGCTTACGTTATAACCAAATCCACTCATCAGTTACTCCTTATGCGTCATTTGCAGCATTAGTGGTAAAGAACAGCTTGATGCCTAACAAACGCGCAGCGCCTGTCTGACTGTCGGCTGATACATCTCGCATGACCTGAAAGTACGTTTGCGTATCCACTGCTGCGGCTGTAATGGTTACTGCGCCAGATACTGCTGTTACATCCATATCGTTAGACGTTCCAGAGTGAGCTTTAGCTGTGGCGACTACGTTAGTGCCAAATGCTGTGTTGATGCTTGCGTTGTCTGCAAAGCTTCTACCTGCCAAGCCCCAAGCTACTGTGCCAGTGTTTGTTCCAGTTACAGTAAAGAATGCCTGAAATGTTACTGTGCCTTCGTTCCAGCTTTTAGGAAACGCAACAGTAAACTGAGCAAAGTCATCAGCGTCTGCCGCAAAGTCTAGGCATTTAAGCTCTGGACCGTTTGATAGCTCAACCTGCGCTAAGTCTGCGCAGCCTGCGGTTGTATTCGGATACATAGCCGCTGCCGGGACATAGATAGTCTCAAGACCGACCTTCTTGACGCCAGTGACCGCTGTATCAACATAAGCCTTGATTGACTGCTGGGTCGCCAGCTTAGTGGCAGAGTTAGACGACATATCGTCTTCGTCTTTTAT